>Ga0099826_10000459_pt1 | contig 19593 bp, 9 predicted proteins | sample Mtrugardesep15_FD_76830 | JGI IMG/M metagenome (GOLD analysis project Ga0099826, IMG submission 76830) | Root nodule microbial communities of legume samples collected from California, USA - M. trunc garden sep15 | ecosystem: Host-associated > Plants > Roots > Nodule | place: USA: California... | reverse complement strand
TGCTTTTCATGTTTTTCATTATGTTACGAATTTATGATATTAGTTATTGGTTTTGCATTGGTTCACTTAAGATATATACCCCTTAAATCTATTTCTTTTTCACACAATAAACAATAATTTATTTAGCTTGAATTGAAATCTTTGTTTTTATACGTTTTGATATTTTCGATTATAATCCAGGTTTGGACAAGAAAAACAAGTTGTAGTATGTTTTGGATTGCAATTTGCAAGGTGGTCGATTGGTTCCAGGGCTTAAGCTCAGCAGATCTGGGATAAAATTCAGGAAACCATCTATCACCATGAGTAGAAAGGTTTATGACGAGATAAAGTCGGGGAAGTCTTTGTCCTATGTTGCTGATCATCATCATGAAATTCACAAAAATGAGGAAGGCGGCACTTCAAAATTTCACCGGAATCACCGCAAGCACGGGAATTGTGATAGTGAGTATGAAGATGAGCTGGTTAAGTACATGTCCAATTTGCCAGGTTATTTACAGAGGGGAAGAGAAGAAAATCGCGAGAAAGTTTTAAATGTTGGTGTTCTTGATTGGAGCCGTCTAGAACAATGGCAGCACATTCATAAAAATGCAGCACATAGAAATAGCAGGAGTTCAACATCTAGTACTGCATCCTCTTCTGTTCCAACTGACAGGTTATCAGGTCATTCTGGTAAAGATCAAAGGAAATCGCGTCAGTCGCTGAAATCTCACTTTGAAGCGTCTTCAATTCAAGACAACTCTCAAGCTGTCAAAACCTCTAGAAGAAGTGTTGGACATTGTCAGGATTTTAGAGGTAGCATCGGTAATATTAACACACCGAGCAAACATGTCAGAGCAGATGATCGTCTTTCCGTGAACCATCCTAACAGTAGACTGAAAGGTTGTGACAGGAAATATTTGGAACCGTATATCAATAAGGAAAGCGGCGTCAAACGAAATGAGCAAATGCACAAGGCAGCATCAAGTGCTAAGCTAGAAATGCGCAGTAGAGATGGTGGAAAGGAAAAAAGAGTAGAGAATTTTAATGAACCAAATATTGATAATGTTGTGCAAGCTATGCTCGGGAAAAGCGAGCCGTTTGTTCATCTTTTGCCTAGAGACAGCCCTCAGAATAGTCATTGTCGAGTTCCTCATATACAAACATTCTTAGCTCAGAAATCAGAAAAGTATAGTCGATTGAGCTTTTCAGAACAGCCTAAGGAACTCTGTCAGAAAGAACTAAATTACGATATTTCGCATTCTGGTAGCCTTCCTGATGAGCTTGGCTGTAATGATTCTCTTAATAAAGGTTCTGGTTGCAGTTTCACAGATATTGAAAGTAGCAAACTTCATGCTTCTACTTTTTCATCACCAATATCTACTTCCTCATCACCTTTATCAGTCAGAGTGGAAATAAGTCCTCCCAAGTCTAGAAAAGCCGAGGAAATGAGACAAACTGTGGCAAAAACTTCATCTGTAAATAGGCCTCTCCGTGAATTAGACCAAAAATTAAATTCTGAAAAGTCAAGAAGTTCTTCACCTTTTCGTCGATTAAGCATCAGCATTGGCTATACAAGTGGAGGCTCTGCTTGCAAAGAGGATGAGGATGTCCTGAATCAGAGCTCTACAACTGCGAGTAAATCTAATTCAGAAACTGTGAGAGGTTATGCTAACTCAAACATTTCAGGAAGTGATAAACCTGGTGATACAGGCAGAAGCAGGACAAGCCCTTTACGGAGGTTACTGGATCCATTGCTGAAACCAAAGACAGCTAAGTTCAGTAATTCCTTGGAATCATCTCAGAAGGATTCATTGTCAACAAATAAGAATTATAGGTCAGCTAATGGGAGATTTTCAACTCTACATCCAATCAAAGAAGTGGATAGGGACCAAAGGGTCAGTTGTAGCCCAGTTAAAACCGTCGATTCTTCAAAGGACAAGAAGCATGCTCCATCAACAAGGCAAGCTCTTCTGAGAATTTCTGTGAAGAATGGCTCGCCTCTTTTCACATTTGCTGTTGACCAAACTGACGGAAACATTCTTGCAGCCAAAGTGAAAAACTTAGGTGGGTTAGGTAAAGATGAATGCAACCGTATCTATACTTTTCTCACCTTTAGCGAGGTTAAGAAGAAGAATGGAAGTTGGATGAGTAAAGCAAGCAGAAGCAAAGGACCTGATTATGTTTCCCATGCTGTCGCTCAAATGAAGGCTTCTGATTCGCACTGTTTGGATTTAACTGGACAGAATTGTGTGGACTCATCTACCATGAAAGAGTTTGTTTTGTTTTCAGTAAAGCTCGGGCAAGGGGATGCGAATCAGGACACCGACTATCTGCCAAATGATGAGCTTGCTGCTATTGCTGTCAAAATACCTCAGGCTATCAGTTTCGTTAACGATCAACATCATAGCAGTTGCCACAATGATAGTCATGACCTTGTCCGTGCAACGGTTGTGCTCCCAGGTGGCGTTCATAGTCTTCCGAGTAATGGTGGACCTTCATCACTTCTTGAGCGCTGGAAATCGGGTGGATCATGTGACTGCGGTGGTTGGGATTTGGCTTGCAAACTTAAAATTCTTGCTAGTGACTATCAAGCGTGTAGGAAACCAAGGTCGTCCAAAGCTTATTTTGCAGATTATGAATTTGATCTTTTTGTTCAGGTACTTTCTGTTCATGAAACTTATTTTGCGCGCAATATATTATATGGACTACAAATATTAGTTATTTATTTTCTTGTATCTCTTTCTTTGGATAACCACAGGGGAATGAACAAAATTTGCGACCAGCATTCAGTTTAACCCCTTTAGAGAATGGAATGTGTTCCGTAGCCTTTGACTCGTCACTCTCACATTTGCAAGCATTCGCCATTTGCATAGCATTAGTGGATAGCAAGATGCCTTGTGAGCTTCCTGGATCAAGAAACTCCATTGAAGAAAAAAATCCAAAGGAAACACTATTGGTGCAAACTGCGAAACTTAAGGCATTTGGTAAATTGGCGGATATTCATATTCCTGCAAGTTATGTTTCTTATCCACCAGTTTCTCCTGTTGGTAGAGTCTAAAATTAACATGTGGTAGATAAATGTCTCCACTAGCTAGAGCCTAGAGTATAAGATTATAGCAGGATCTTAGTATTTTTTAAGTTTATTTTTTATCAACAGAAGCAAGTATTAGTATTAAAAAATGCATGTGATAAACAATGCTCATATATCAATCAATTGAAGTGTGAATAGTATGAGTTAATTGTATTCTATTGCTGTACATTTTTTTTCTTAATGCTTGTTCGACCATGGAATAAACACCAGCACTGTAATGTAATCATAATTCTTTGGTAAGAAATATGTTTTGGCAGAAGCAGGTTCCAGTGGTGAGAAAAATGTTATAATGCAGTTATTCAAGCATCACTGCAAATTACCATTAAACCACTGATAGATTCTAGCTGAAAACAATAACATATATACAGGATGAGAGAAGCCTAATCTGTATTTATAGCCGAGAGAAATGTCACGAACACTCTCTTTCTAACACTTTATGACATTCATTCTTTTATTGGGTGAAACTCATGTGGGTCTCAACATTGTATGTAGGATCTATTTTCAAAGTGTGAGATCGGTACGAATTTTATCTAATAAGAGAGTGAATATTAAAAAGTGTTATAAAGAGGATGTCTATGTACTCCTCTTATAGCTGAAGACTAAGAGTAGACACAGAGTTAAGTTTTTATCATTTGTAACCTTTAAAGCTTTGACACAAGACCATACCAATTTTTTTCGACGCAAGCTTTTAGTTTTTCATGAGACTAACAAAAGTCTTTTAAAAATCGTTATTTTGTAGGGATTCAAAATATTTTAATCATTGATGTTTAATGTTAAACACATAATCTTAGATTAATAAAAAGTATACATAGATTTAATACATGAAAACTTTTCTTCATGTTTGTGACAACTTTCCTTCATTTTATTTATGATTCAATGCGCATGTGCGGATGCCTTACTACTCATGTTGCAGAGCTCATATTCATTACAGCCTTTGTTACTAAAAATATCCTTTCTTGGGTGGTGGGGTGTTGAACCTCTAAAAAGAATGTTGACCCCCCAAAAGACTTCAAAAAAAGGTATTAAATGTTCAAGAGATGGTTCAAATTGACCATACATAAACTTTTCACGTGCTCACCATAGTAAAGTGTATGTAACTCAAGTGCTATAATTTTTTTAGTACTAATCTTTCCTTTTTGGGTTCTAACTGAAGTATAATTTACAATCAGCAAATTTTAGAAATAAGGATCTAAGACTACAACACAACTGTGGTCGTGATATTGTACAGCTTAATTGACTGTAATTTTTAACAATATCAAGCATCACAAGGTATATGTAATTGTGACAATTAAGTAAAAGTAAAATTGTCACTAGCAGACTTCTAACTTTTAGTCATATATCTTTTGTTGTAAGATGAGATTTGATAAGTGAGTTCTGGTGAGCTTGTGAAACGTGACATAATGGGAATCCAGCACCCAAATTGTTAGTTAGCAAAAGACTATAATGAGAACAATTGGGGGCGTCTAGTTGTTGCTGCTTCTGTTAACAACTTCAACTGCAGTTAACTGTCCAACTACAGTTAAATGCAAATGACTCATGTCCTAGCTGCATTTTCGCACAGTTCAGTCCGATGTCTTGCACACTAATGTTTTGACTCCATTTTGTCATGTATGTTAATTTTAATTATGACGTACTGAATGTTCAGAGGTCGAAACGATATACAAAGTATTGCTTCTGAGATGGAAGGAGAAACTGAGGATGAAGTTGAAAGATATGCAAAGGTCTTCAAAGAAAGATACAAGGAATTAAATAGTATGTTATAACCAATTTGAGTGTGACTGTGAAACAAGCTTCTGCTATATGTTTGAACATAAAATCAAAACACTTTGCTAAATCCAGATATTAATTTGCATTTATCTTGTTTCAAAACTCAATTTGCTTGTTGCATATATCCAACAGCTTGTGGTTTGTATTTTGATATGGACTTACTTAGTGCTATGTTGAGTTAAAATGCAGCACATTTATGATCAGTCACTCTCTGCAGATTATGATACAATAATCAAAAACATGTATGCGATGAGTGCAAGACATTGGACCTAACTGCAGTTTAAAAAATAATCTAAGAAGGGTATTACGATAATAAAATATAAATACTTCTATTCCAATTAGTCATGGTTGTTAAAACGACCATGATTAATTTTTCTCAATTTTAGAATCCAAAAATCAGAGGCATTTTCTGATTCTCATAGGGCGCACGAGAAGTATGGAGAGTCATTCTTAAAATCCAGTGTAGCAAGTTCGCAACCTAAAATAGGGGTGTAGTTACATAAATGGAGGGATTGTGATATCAACACAATGACCATTTTGAATGAGAGACTAACATGTTTGTATTTAATGCAACTCCGTTTAATAACTTATACGTGTGTTTGATACCTCTTAGCGTGGAACCAAACTACACTTAATTAGTTTAGTAAATTGATTTTGGTTAAAATTGAATGGATTATAAAGTGCATATTTAGATAAATTTGATGCTAACATTTAAACATGTCAAAGTTGCTTCTTTATTTTTCTCAGACTTATTCCACCAGAGATAATCCAATTCAAAACACTAATACTAAATCTGAACACGTCTTACGATCAAGATTGAAAGTTTGATTCGTCACGTTCTAAAAATCCAAAGTAAAACTAGATCATGTAACTATTGTTTATTGTATTATATGTTTATGAACAGATGGGCGGCTGGTTTTAATAAATAATCAAATGTTCCCTTTTCCAAGACTCATCTGAGTTGAAGAATTATTTTCAGAGTGATGTTGGAAATTTTCCTAGCAGATCCCATATCAAAACTATCAGTCACAGTGTCACACAAAACCTCACAAGATTGTTTTGTTACTTATCATAAGTTTTTGATATGTGGTTTATAAGAGAAGAAAAATCTAAATATCAAAGATTAAGATATATGGTACTTGTATGTGAATAGAAAATTGGCCCAGCTGAGTTGGTGCTTAGATGATAAATTGGGTAAGTGAGAGCTGGAATGGTAAGAAAGATACTTTGATTTAATTATTAATAATTATTACCTGAACCAGATAGGGTGTGTCTCCCCATAGGCCTCCATTATTAGTTTGAAATGTTAAGGAAAAATTATGGACCTCTTCTAATGTCAAGTGTCTGTCCACTCATGAACTGTGATCGTACGTTTGTGACTTCGTAAGCATTGTAGCTGGATTTGGATGTAACATGCGAAACTTCACACTGTCATTTTGTTTCATGATAAAACTACTAATTGTGCACGGGTCGCGAGCCATTACGATAATTATCGTTGCAATCAACATATATAAGAGAATAATACAAATAATTCGGTCAAAGACAATTTGATCAGAAAAAACTTTTAGTACTATATATATATAGTCAACTTTCAAAAGTTAAAACAAATTGTAAATGTTGAAACCTGAATAAAAGTAAATTTTGTTGAACAAAGCTTCAACATCACTCTTATTACGACAATAGTTTAATATATAATGATAAACATATAATATAGGCGAAAATATATTACAAACTATAAGTTTTCAAAAACTTCTTTGAAAACGACATTGATGATAGACTTCAATGTTTGATTTTCTTTGTCATGAATTACTATCTTAAGACCGTTTTTGCTTTTTACCCTTGATATCGCCACATACAATTGATCATGATTAAACACACTCTGAGGAAGATATAATCCAACATAATCTAGTGATTGTCCTTGAGATTTGTTGATTGTCATATCATAACAAACAGTAATTGAAAATTGCCTTCTAGAGAGCTTGAATGGGAGATTTGTTGATTGTCATATCATAACAAACAGTAATTGGAAATTGACTTCTAGAGAGCTTGAATGATCATGGAGACTATGTAGGAGATATCTCTATTATCGAGATATATACAATTGCTCCAATGTTTACCTGAAATAACCTTTACTTCAATAACATGGTTTGCTAGTCTTGTTACATTACACAAAGCCTCTGATTGGTCAATATTTCTGAGTAGCATTATAGGTGTGCCGATCTTGAGTTTTATTCTATGGTTGGGCTGTCCTGAAGTTGTTAGAGTATTTAAAAACTATACAAAATAACAAGAAATATAAACTTATGTAAATAACAAGAAATATATTTTAATATATTTTCAATAACTTATTCAACTCTAAATCAAGCTTCTCTTAGGGGAGGGGAGTGAAATATATTTTAATATGTTTTGAATAAGAGGGGGAGGGGAGTATAATTCAAGCATATTTGAGGAGAGATGAGTGTAATTTACTCTTAAAAATAACATTAGTATGAAGAGAGTTGAAGTAACATCTATACTAAAAAATATGATGGAATTTGTACTAAGGAGACATGTTTAGATGAAGGACAGACGGATAATAGAGATAGAGAAAGATCTAGAAAAACTATTACGAAATATTTAGTTGGATTCGAATATGGTTTATAATAAAACATTATAGTGTAATTTGTTCTATGTAGCCATAGTAGAATAAAATTTGTTATAAGTTTTTCGCTATCAAAAGATTATTATTTTTGTTTTTGTTTTAAAAAGTAGCACGTTTTTGTTTCTACAAGAAATTTTGGCACGTAGTTTTAATTATTCTTGTTAAGTCAACGTGTATAAAAGAACACCAATTTTGATTTCTAGATCAAGATTTTTGTTGTTTTTATCTTGAATTTAAATCACATTTAATTTATTCCATGTTAAAAAAAATCTAAATTTTGCAAAGAAATTTTTTTGTAATATTTTTAACACAAACAAGGCAAAATTACACAATAGTTCATTAATACTAGTTGATCGACAAATAAGACCATTATTATAAAATAGAAAAATCTCATGAACATTTTTAAATTGGATTCAATCCAAACGTTGTTTACAAAACATCATCAAAACAATTCACATTTTTTTTCTTTCTATACAGTTTTGTTTTATTTTGGATCGGTTTGAATTTTAATGACCCTAATTATGATTAGTAGCAAGGTGAGCGAGTGCATGATTAATAGAAGTGGTAGTAACTGACACAACAATTCATTGTAGCAGTAACAAGCCACACACATACACACAAATTATTACAACCAAAAAAGTTGTAACCTTTTTCCCACTGACTTTCTTTCTCTCTTCCCAAACATACACACACCGCCGTATTTCACTTTCTTCCTTTTGCTAAAAACTTCACTTCACCTTCATAAAACCCAAAAACCAAACAGAAACAGAAAATAGAACAACACTGTTACAGTGACACAACACAACACACAGAAACAAAAGAAGCTTGTTTTGTTTGATTGCATTTTTCACCAATGGGAGCTCGTTGCTCTAAACTCTCTCTATGTTGGTGGTCTTCTCATATCAAATCAAATCATCACAACCTCTCTGATAATGGTTTGACAAAGTTTCTTTATTTTGTTTTCTCACTTCACTAGTCACTTTCAGTAGAAAAAAATAACAGAAGAACCCAGTTTTTGAAATTTAATAAAGTTTCATTTTTTAATACAAATTCATTTCTGGAACAAAAGAAAAATAACAACCCAAGTTTTGAAATATGATAAAGTTGTTGTTTTTAACACAAATTTGTTTCTGGGTTACTTGCAGATGATGATGGGAGCAAGAAACATAAGGATTCTTCTGGTGGTTTTGCTGAATACAGTTTGGATCAACTAAGAGTTGCTACAGAAGGATTTTCATCAGACAATATTGTTTCTGAACATGGTGAAAAAGCTCCTAATGTTGTCTACAAAGGTTGTCTTGAAGATGATAGGTTGGTTGCTGTGAAGCGTTTCAACAAGTCTGCTTGGCCTGATTCTCGTCAATTCCTAGTTAGTTTCTGCTTCTGATTCTCTTTTGTTTTGTTTTTGCGTTTGATTTCATTTCATTTGCATGTGTTTGGTTGTTTGTTTTGTGAGTGAAAGCTTTGTTTTTCATATGATTTAATGTTTCGAATGTTGGAGTGTTTTTTAGGAGGAAGCACGAGCCGTGGGGGAGCTAAGGAGTGAAAGATTAGCTAACTTGATTGGTTGTTGCTCTGATGGAGATGAGAGATTGCTTGTTGCTGAATTCATGCCCAATGAAACTCTCTCTAAACATCTTTTTCATTGTAAGTTTTCATTTATTTTGTTTATCCAACCATAATTTTTTAATGGGAAATGTTGGGCACTTGCTAAGAAGTTTAAAAAGGAAATTTTATCTTGGGAATGATGTATTCAACACATTAAAAGTTTAAAAAGTAACTTTATCTACATAAAATTTGTAAATTATTTTTATATTTGAATCCTTAACTAGTGCCCTAAGGGCATTGGTTAACAAGACCCTTTTTTAATTTTGATGTTGTGTATGTTTAGTTCAGCTTTTGTAGTAGTCAAAACTGATTTTAGAGGTGTTGGATTGATTTTGACATGTTTGGATGTTCTCGAGGAAAATTAATTTTGTTTCTAGAGTTGATTCTAACTTGAAGCTAGAAGTTGAAGTTTTGGTATCTACAATTGATTTTTAGCCTTGAATTTATTTATTTTTATTTTTGAGCTGAACATTTAATTTATTGTCCACTTTCAACATAAGTGTATCACATAAATCACTTTAGTTCTATTCAACTCAATTTTAGCCATAATTACTTTTACAGAATCAATGCATTCAATATCAATATTTGTCATTATTAAAAAAAAATATCAATATTTGTCATCGAACCAAACACACTTTGTTTAACCGCTGTGTTTGACAAGGATAGAGCTTTTTGCTTCAATAGCTACATTTAGAACCAAATTTTAATAAGTTGTTCCATCAATTTCATCCCCGTTTTTGTTGATATAGTTTTTGAAGTCATGTCTCTATGTATACTACTGATTTTGTGACTTGTATGAACTGCCTTTGTAGGGGATGTCCAACCCATGAAATGGGCAATGAGGCTGAGGGTGGCTTTGTATTTAGCACAAGCCTTGGAATACTGCAATAGCAGAGGAAGGGCATTGTACCATGATCTTAATGCGTATAGAATTTTATTTGATCAGGTACTTATGCTTTTGTAGCAGGGTTTTGTGCCTCATTTCATTATGTTTTATAGACTATCTCTTAAATGGTTTAAATGGTTGGCAGGAAGGAAACCCTAGACTCTCTTGTTTTGGACTCATGAAAAACAGTAGAGATGGCAAAAGCTATAGCACAAATTTAGCCTTCACTCCTCCAGAGTACTTGAGGACAGGTAGTAAATGATCTGTTTGGATAAACATGTTACTTAAGCGCTTATAGCATAAGCTCATATCATATAAGTGTTAATGCATATGCATACACTATTTTTTGATAAAAAATAAATAAAGTCAAACGGTTTTTTTATAAACTATACGTTCTTCCTGGAGAGCTTATGGAACTAAGCTGAAAACAACTTATGGACTTGTCTTAAGTTGTTTCCGTAAGGAAAAGTTCAAATAAGACAATCCAAACATGCCCTGAAATAAACATAAGTGGAGTTTGTTTGTTTGTTTTAATCTATTTTATAACTTCTCTGGGAGTAAAGATTCTTTGTTTTGGTAATTCCATGCATTGTGATTTATTCAATTTCCTAACAGACATAACACACCTGTTTGAAATTTGTCAGGAAGAATCACCCCTGAAAGTGTAATTTACAGCTTTGGCACCTTATTGCTTGATCTTTTAAGTGGAAAGCATATTCCACCAAGTCATGTATGCTCCCTCCATCCCATTTCCTGTCTTCATTTTAATATTAGGTGATGTTTTGTTTAGTAAATCTTTGACCGTTTGAATGTTGGTACTTTTAAGGTTGAATTCAATGAATTGTACTTGTTTTGTAGTAACATCCTATGATGGTTTGGTTTAAAATGATTTTAGTATTTTTGAATTCATAAGTTAAGATATTCCATAATTCCTTTACGTGCAGGCACTTGACCTTATACGAGGCAAAAACTTTCAAATGCTGATGGACTCATGTTTGGAAGGTCATTTTTCAAATGATGATGGAACTGAGTTAGTGAGATTAGCTTCGCGTTGTTTACAATACGAACCTCGTGAGAGACCAAATGCCAAGTCCCTTGTGAGTGCTCTCACCCCTCTTCAGAAAGAAACTTCAGTATGCTCTTCATTTTCCCTCCATGGTTCAAATTTTACTTTTTGTTGACTTGTATGATGCCTTCTGAAAGTATAGAAATGGACTTGATATTAACCTTACAGTTGGTGATATTTAACAGGCACTGTCATATGTTTTAATGGGCCTACCAGATAGGAGTCTATCATCAAAAGAAACAGTTTCATTAACGTCTTTTGGTGAAGCTTGTTCAAAAAGTGATCTGACTGCAATACATGAAATTTTGGAAAAGGTGGGCTACAAGGATGATGAACATGTTGCGAATGAGGTAATTTGTTGTTTGTATTTCTTTCTCAATTATGCTTTTATTAAGAAACTACTGCAATAGCCTTTTCTTCTCTTATTTTTTCTGTCCGCACAATTTTAAATAGGTGTAAATGCTAAATGCATTCATCTGTATTCCTTGGTATTAGTTCTTTCACAAGAGCTTGCATATTTTTCTAGCTATCCATCCATCCACACAAAGCAACCTACATACGAGGCATAATTGTTGATTTTACCGCACTCATTTCCTTTTCTTAGTGTTAACATTAACTTTTATCACAAGACTTTCCAATTGGCTCGACTGTTTTGAGGGGAATGTTTAATGAAGATAATATTTTTTAATGCTAAAAATTATAGTCATCGGACGCCATCTACATTTGGCGATAGAAAGGCATGATCTTTGCTAAAAGACACCGTTTATAGATAACTGAAGGTGTGTTGTAAACATTTCTTATTTGTTATGCACGTCAGTTTTGTACCTTTTGGTTTCCATCACTTAAAACTCTGTAATATGGCAAAAAAATGTTTTGTCAGCCATTTCTTCCGTAGTATACTTATCAAAACTGGACCTTGCATAACCATATATGATCATATTTATGGATTTGTATCCTTTCATTGTATCATAGATATCCTTTCAAATGTGGACAAATCAAATACAAGATACACTAAATTTCAAGAAGCGCGGTGATTCAGCTTTTCACGCGAAAGACTTCTCCACAGCCATTGACTGCTATACCCAAGTAAGTCAGCTAGGGCTTAATATGAAACTGTGATGGCTTGTTTTTATTAAAGATGATTCACAGTACATGTTTTGTTTCATGTAGTTTATCGATGGTGGGACCATGGTATCGCCAACTGTGTATGCTAGGCGCTGCCTGTGCTACATGATGAATGACATGGCACAAGAAGCACTTGGAGACGCAATGCAAGCTCAGTCGATAGCTCCCACTTGGCCAACTGCATTCTATCTTCAAGCAGTTGCACTCTCCAGCCTTGGCATGGATAATGATGCACAAGAAAGTCTCAAAGATGGCAGAGCACTGGAAACTAGAAAGCATTGGAATTGAAATTGTATAGTTTTTTTATTTTTTCTCCCTTATTTACCAACCAAATTTTAAGCATGGTTATTGAATGTATCTAATGAATCTTTCCTTCAGCTTTTAGGCTTCTGGTTGTGATGGCTATGGCTTCCATGAATTTCCTTTTGTTTTTTTGGTCTGATGATGTGAATCCCAAATGTTAGTTTTCTTATAATATTTCTTCTGATTTGCTGAAAAAGATGTCACATTTGTAGTTAGCCTCGTACACTTCTAAGTTCTAAACATAAGTTGACCATTTATCCAATTTATTACTATTTTTCGAAGTTGGTGCTGCATTCTCTTCCTCCAAAGTTCTTCACACGTGATTTGATTTTGCAGCAGACACTATGTATGTAATGACAAGCAATAGAGAGAAGAAAAATGGATACTACTAATTTTTATTTTAAAAATTGTTGCTAACTCACATTTTTCAACGCTTTTTTATTGATTAAAATTAATATATGTCCCACTAAATTATGTAGGACCTATATCAATTTAGTGTGATCCATATAAGTAAAATTGTGTTGAAAATTCGAAAGCAACCGAGCAGCATAACACTGAGCGAGTACTATAAGACTAAGATATAACATTCAAAAGAAATTTTGGTAGAATAACAACACAAACTTGCTCAAGTCAACCATTAAGCTTAGAATGGGTTTAACCACGGGTATAGAAGAAAACTTTGTGTGTTAACTAGAGTTGAATTTCACTGAAAATATTGATCCCTTATAGGAGTACTAAATAAGAAAAGATCTTAAAGTACTCAATTAATCTTTCCCATTTGCGTATAGTACATTCAGCAAGAAGTATCTAAAATCATAGCATGCTCAGCCTTGCTACTTGACCATATCTGTAACATTTCCAACGATAGGGATGCTGTATATTAATTATTTCACACACACTTGCCATCGCATTAAAATGAAAATAGCACTTGTACTGATTTTTTTTTAAGGAAAGAATACATTCGAATCATACAGTGACAATATATCCTGAATAACATGATGTGTTTACATCTCATAAATAATAATGTAACTGGTCTACCTAAAATCTAAAACGATCAACGGTATCCAGGTTCCCGTATAAATCTACAACAAAACCTCTCAGATTATTTCTAGAAAGCATAGGTTAAAAATTGGCAATTTGCTTCAACTGCTGATAACAACAATAATGCGTACAAGAATGTATGCAAAAATCTTAAAGTGTGTTGGCAAAATTCTATATCAGGCCCTTTACCACAAGCCAATGGCTTTCCACCAAATAGACCCGAGTCCAAGCCAGATGACAATGTTAACAATACTAATAACAAAGCCATAACCCCACCATTTGGCAAGTGGAACATAGTTGGCACCGAAAAATACTGGAGCTGACCCAATCCCATAATGAGTAAGGCCTCCCATAAGGTTGGAGAGGAATGACAACACCATGGCTCCGAAGAATGGTGGAGTTCCCAGAGCAGTAGCGACAGACAAAAATGCAGTAAACATGGCACCAATATGAGCAGCTCCACTGGCAAAGAAGTAATGGGAGTAGAAGTAGAGGAGAACCAGAATACCAAAAGATAGTTGCCATGAGAGACCCAATCCACCAACAAACTGTGTAATAACAGTAGCAAACTCTTTCATTGACATAATCAAGGTATATATATAAAATTGTTATAATAATTACTCAAATTGAAATTCTATCATAAAACATGGTGCATAATGTAGCACGTTGGTAATATTGTATGGTATGCATGTAGCCTATTATTACAATTAAATAAATAGCATCTCTTCAGTGGCAATTATTAGGACTCATAGGACCTAGAACTCATGATGACCTTGAGTGGACAAATTTAAAACCAAGCATATCCACATATAAATACCAGAGGAAGGGAGGTTTGATATAGTATATGCTTTGACCATGAAGCAGATGCTGATCAACTCAGAAGTAGGAACAAAGCACCCCAAATGAACCAAGATGCATGATGTGTTCCAAGAGAACACACAGCACAAGCATGCTGATCAATCATTGTTTACTAAAGGCATGTATGTTAAATAATCATAAAAAGCTGGTCGAAAGCTTATTTCGTGATGAATATTTCAAATCATGCTCCATTGGTTGATTTAGTCAAACAACTAGTAAACTATAGTATGAAATGAAATAAATTAAACAGAAAATCATGCATTCACCATTTTACCCCAGAGAACAGATGAAAGGCAAAAGAACCCACGATCAATAATCATCAGGAGTAGCATATGTAAATTTTAATGAATATTACACTCGATAGAGAAAGATGAGATGGGAAATATACCTTAACTACAGTTTGACTGAACCAAGAGATGAGACCATATTTGTTCAAATACCCAGCCATTGCAATGAGGGCAGCAAACCACGTGAGAGTATCCCAGGCAACACCCTCAGCTAAGCACTCTTTCCATGTTACAACCCCTGTGATGAGGAGTACAGCTAATCCAAGAATAGCAGCAGTTACAGCATCTATATTAAGAAGCCCTCCAAAAACCCAAAGTCCCACCTGAAAAAATTAAGTAAGGGAGGTCATAAGTTACCAAGATTATAAGGCATTTAAAGTATTACACTGTATTCACCTAATCAAGACACAAGGTATACAGCAACGCAACTACTACTAGATAAGGATTTAAAAAACGATATGAAAATGACAATATCAAGGTTCTTGATGTCTCTGACTGCTTTGAGACCACAATTGCAACCACAACATCCGTATTTGGCAGAAATTTTCTGCAATACCAAGGATCACAGTGCGACCATGATTGAAAACCTTGCTGCTTAATGATTAATTTTGCAGACCAATAGGAGGAGGAAGACTAGCCATAAACAATGTCTAACTATTTTTAGTTCAAGCATCTTAAAATAAAAACCATAACATCTGTCGTATAGTCATCCCAGCAATGCGAATTGAATACTCAACTCAATAAGCATGAAAGACACAACAGAACAGTTAAGAAACAAAATCATACAATTAACATTTGATTAAAAAAGTATGACACAGATAATGCAGCATAAATTTGGGTTGGGGGGTGAGTGACTCGAGGAACATCTTTGCATTTAGATTAGCATTTATTTGACTTTAGGTTTCTCTCACTCAACTATGCAAAACCAATTTATAAGGTGAGGATTGTCCACCACTTATAAACACATTTTCAAGTCATACCTCATCCTGAACAGCATTTGTAACAAAAGCATAGCACAGTTCCAAATCAAATCAACAAAGTACTCTCATTGCAAATAACAGAGTTAACACTAACTATCAAAGTACTCTCATTGCAAAAAGTGATTACCGTAAGAAACAGAGTAGCAGTCATAATTTTCTCATTAGTCGTCATAGGCCCCATTTTCTCCAACTTTTCCCTAGCAAGCTTAGGTGCATCAGGACTAGATTTCAACGTCGGAGGATAAATAATATACAAAATCAACGGCACCAAAACCAACGAAACCAAACCCGGCACAATAGCCGCTTTAGCCCAATCCACCCACCCAATGGTCTGACCAATCGAATTCAAAGTAAGAGTAGCACACAACGGATTTGCAGCCATTGCAGTCAAAAACATGGCCGACGAAATACAAGACGTCTGAAAACAAGTAAGCATCAACCAAGATCCAAGTTTCTCCTCAGTCCCATCACCAACATTACTTCCACAAGCAACACAAAGAGACTTCACCAACGGTAAAAATATCCCACCAGCCCTCGCTGAAACCGAAGGAATCGCTGGTGCTAACAATGCTTCACTAAAAACCAAACTATAACCTAACCCTAACGAAGAACTACCGAAAAGCTTCACAAATTGATACGCAACACGGTTACCTAATCCAGTTTTGATAAAACCTTTAGCAAAGAAAAAAGCTAAACAAATCAACCATGGAATTGGATCACCGAATCCGGAAAATGCAGCAACAAAGGGAAGGGTTTTGGTGAGAACTGAAACTCCTAAACCTAGAATTGCCACAGCGCCGAGTGGGAGTGGTTGTGTGATGATTCCGACGATTGTTCCGAGGAAGATTGCGAGTAGTTGCCATGCGTTGCGGGATACGCCTTCAGGGGTTGGAACAAACCAGAGGATTACTCCGGTGAGGATGGATGCTATGAGTGGTTTAATGGCGGCGCCTTGCCATGGTTGAGCTGGTGGAGGAGCTGGTGATGGAGATGAAGCTGGTGCGATGGAGGCTGATGAAGCTTTAACAGTGAGAGTGTGGCGTTTTGAAATGAGGGGTGTGAAAATGGAAATGGGAGGTGTGTGAATTGATTTGAGGGGTTTGAAGTTGAAAGTGGAGGTGGATTGGGAATGGTGGCGGAGGGGTGGGGAGGAACGGAGGCGGAGGAAGGGGAGGTTAGTGGCGGTGGTGAGAGGAATGGAAGCCATTGGGATCTAGTGCCGTGCCGTGAGAGTGAAGTTGAGGAGTTATTAATTAGAATGGCATGTGGGGAGAGATTTGAGTGTGGATCGTTGGATTTCGAATGGACGGTGGAGGTTGGGATTGGAATATGCGGCTTTGTTTGTTGGTGAGGAATTGGTGGTTGGTTTTTGTGCTTCACTGCTTTGTGATCTTCGACTTTGACAACTTGACACGTTGATGTCTCCGTCACTAAATTACAAAACAAACTATAAATACAAAACTTTGTTCGATTATGTTATTTCAACACACAAATGTTGGGTGTTAGAAGTATCGACACTAAAATAAGTTAAATGTATAGATGAAAATGTTGGTTTAGATGATATGATTAGACGAGATTGAATTAAACAAAAGAAAGTTAAAAAGGGTGTTGAGATTGCACCGAAAGTAAAAAAGATTGTATAAACTGGACTTATGGTTCAAGCATGTAAATGGAAGTTATAAAGAGTAGATCAAATGAATGATAGTTAAATTTCTAGAGATAAATGAAGATCAAGAAAAAGTAAGAGAAACTATCGATAGATATAAAGATTAATGGATTTAAAAAAGTCAAGATTTTGTATAGACAATTATAACATTGTCTAATTTGTCTAATTTACGTAGCTTAATCCACTTAGTGGAATAATAAGTCTTGGTAGTTGTTGGACACAATGTGAATTGATTGTCTATACATGCAACTACCAAAACTAATTTATCGAAATAAAACTAGTGCAAATGTCAAATTTATAGTGAGAGATGTAATAATGTTGCATTTAATTTTTTGAATTCAATGTTAGAATTTCTAATTAAACTATGAATTCTCAAAACTAGGATGACTACTAATTATACATTCAATGACTAAAATGACTATCACTCTATAATCCGATTGTTCTAACAAAGCCTATGTGGTGAGACACTAATGGGTGCGTGTCTGTGTCGGATTGTTGTTCTTTTGTGAAGTGGACTGTATGAACCAGTTGTTATGACACATGATGAGTCTCTCAAGATTGCATGCCAGCATGGAAGGAGAAGCTGTGTTTTATTTGAGCAACTTTCAGGTTATCTACACATTAAACCACACATAATTCTAGAATTATAAATTTATTTCGAAGGAACAAAAAACTCTTGATTTATTTGAAAGGACAGTAAACAAGAGTCTTGTTGACATGTCAATTTTAAGGCAGGATATTATCTGGTGGGACAGGATATGTATGGATTTATTTTATTTTTTTAAAATCATTTCATATTTCATAGTGGTTTTCTTTAAAAAAAAATAAAACCATTGTTGTTTTCTTTAATTAGATATCCTCTAAGCACAATTGTAAAAGATCAATTTTTTAAACTAGATATCCTCTAAGCATAATTGTAAAAGATCTATTTTTTTAACTAGATATCCTCGAAGCACAATTGTAAAAGATCAATGTAGCGAATCAGTGGGACCGCAATGGGTATAAAACTCTCTTTCGAGAGGATATATTGGAGTTTTGTCAAGTACCACTATCCTATAAACAAAATAAACTATAAATTTAAATTTATTTTAAAATAATTAAATATAAATAAACTGGGTGATATTAAATGATTAGACAATGAATATGTATCAAACAAAACTCTAAGTATGACTATCTAAAAACATTTAGACGAGCTGACACAAATATCTTTTAATTTAATCAAGGTTCTGATCTCGAATCAAGTCTTAGACATGCAACATATAATTTGTCGTCTATTTGGGTCCCATAAGAGTCAATAGATTATTCTCCACAGCTGTGTGCACGGATACTCGATTTACACAAAAAAAACCTCAGGTATGAGAGGGTTTACATTTGTTGAAACAAAAACAACATTTTTTTGGGTACAACTAGGGCAAAGCCCACACGAAAGAAAACTTATCTCATTTCTAGATTATTAAGATCAATAATATAGGTTGGACTGAAATACTTCTCCAATTGCAAGATATAAGCAGATACAGGCAAACAAAATTGATGTATTTAGTTCAAAATTTTGTCTAAATACATCAACTTTCTTTGACTCATTTTTCCTTATATTTTATAAGAGAGGAAGCAACTTTCAATGAAACGCATAACACACACGATGATGTCCTTGCAACTGTATGAATACGATTGACTTGTCTTCTAGTAAAAAATAATCTTATAGTTTTGATTGAAAAGTTGACGGGTTTTTTATGTCACAAAATAGAGCGAAAATCAATTCCATAGGCATAATCGCCATAGATTTCATCCACCACTGGTTTACATTCTAGTTCAATGGTAACCCTGTAAACATCCATCTCATGTAACTAATTTAGCGCGTTCAGTAAACAGACTGCTTCCGCTTCTTGAGGAATTCTATTTGCATTTACCAACATTGTTTTGGCACACACAAATTCATGATTCTCATCTCGAACGCACATATTGGTTCTATAGCATCCTTGTTGAGGAATAACGCACACAACCCACATTACATTTTAGCTCGGCAGTATCCGGTTTCCACTGCATTTCCACGTGTTTCAAGCAGAGTCAGGTCCAAGCATAAGGCAGTCCAAATTGATATTTTAGGCCTCCAGAAAACACAGTTTTAGTGGCTTGTTTTAATATTGGCTTTAGGCGTTATAATTCGTTGGGCCGGCTTCACGCCTGTAGCTCTGTCACTTTTCTGGTGCAATAGAGCCCAAGTTGATTGGATTCTTCCCTAGCTATTGGTAAAAATGTAATATGGATGGTTCTGCTAGGGGTTCTCCAGGTATCTGT
>Ga0099826_10000458_pt1 | contig 19643 bp, 8 predicted proteins | sample Mtrugardesep15_FD_76830 | JGI IMG/M metagenome (GOLD analysis project Ga0099826, IMG submission 76830) | Root nodule microbial communities of legume samples collected from California, USA - M. trunc garden sep15 | ecosystem: Host-associated > Plants > Roots > Nodule | place: USA: California... | reverse complement strand
ATGTAAAACCCGTCCCCACCCCACCCCATTGCCATGCCTATATGGTATAGTGTATTCACTTAGACTCAATAGAAACTTAGCTTTTGTGGACTGAGACTTTATATTAGTTACTCTTAATTCCATCAATTTCTTTACTTTTAGTATTCTATCTCATGATAAGTAAAGGTACAAATAAAATTTATACATTTAAAAGTTGGTAAATATTTTTTATAATTTCTTTTTAAAGATTGATACTTTTGTTTTTTATAAAAAAAGAGCAGAGAAGTAATGTGTATTGAGACGTGCATAGTTAGTTAGTTCTTTAAAAATGTAAAAGTTTGTCTATTAAAGAGAAAATCTCAGCTTTTGATCGGTTTTTGGCTATACGTGGTGTGATGCACTATTAATCACACTTTAAAATGAAATATAAGCAAATAAGATAATTGAAATTTAGTTCATATATATCAGTTTTTAAATACTTTATTTATTTATAGAAAATGTTTTTTTTTGGTTAGGTAGCCTAGTGGCGGGAGCTCACACATTATAAATATGGAGAAGTGGGATGTCAGAGGTTCGAACTCTTGCCCCTACATAAATTATGCAATGCCTCTACTAACTGAGTTAAGCTCACGGAGACAGAAAATGTTAACAGATACTTTTAAGACATTGTTAAAATATACAAAAGTACTAGTAAATTTTACATTAAAAATTATGTATTTATATTTTTAGATGTGTTTGATTTGTATTTTAAAAATAAAATTTATTTTCGTGAATTACTTAAATAATACTCTTAAAAATATTGTTAGCAAGAATTCGAGAAATAATAGTACTTCCTCTGTCCCATAATACTTGAAACAGTTGACCTTATTACGCATGTCAATGCATAATTTTGAGCTTAAATATCTTGAATAATATATTAGAAAAAATTATGAAAATTTGATATTTTGAAAATACTCATCGAGACGAATCTAATGACATCTTATATAATATTATTTATGTTTGTATATTAGTAGAAAAATATGATCAAAATAAGTTAAATCAAAATTGCACATTTTCAAATGGATCTGCGGGACAGAGGGAGTGCTAACTTTTGACCTTAACATGATGTAGATATTTTTAATGAGAAATGTTAACATTACATTTTCTAACACACACTTTTTAATACACTTTTTTTGATTGGTTAAAATTCACATGAGTTCCACCAAATTGATATGGGACCCACATAATTTGGTGAAACTCATATGAATTTTAACCAATTAAAAAAAATGTGTTAAAAAGTGTGTGTTAAAAAGTGTCTCGTTAGCATTTTCATTTTTAATTGTAGTAATCAGCTTGTCAGTCCATCATTAATGTCACTGGCCGCCGAGTAGAAAATCAATGTTGGTGCATTTCCCTTTAAGCAAAAAAAATGTTGGTACATTTCCCAATGTGTTCAAACCAAATTTTGTCAGCATAGGATTAATTTTTTCTCATGCTAATTTATCTTCTAATAGCAAAGTTAAGGAATTTAAATTGGAAATTTTTTATAGAAAAAACAACATTTTGATTTAAAAAATTGAATGTACAACTTTTAAGACAATTATTTCTATTTTAAATTTTTTAACATGTGTCTTTGAGACACACGTTAACATTTTCTATATTTAAAACCCGATACCTTCACTAAGGACAATTTTTTAGGGGCCTCGAGGTCTCAAGCAAGCATCTCATTCTTAAGTGAACAATATTTAAATTAAGGGAAATGTTAACGAGTGTTTGAGGCACTCTTTAAACACTCAAAATGGTAAACTTTTATGAAAGTTTGTACATTTATTGCATTTGATTTTTTTTTTTAAGAATTATTTCTTTATTATGAATGCTTAAAGAGTGTCATGGAGGCACTCGTTAACAAGACCATTAAATTAATCATTCTTGCACACTTTTTAATAATAAATGGGATCCATACGCTTTCAAAAAAAAGAAGTGAGATCTATATTTTTTTAATATTAAAAAAATTGAAATGTAACATTATAAAATTATTGATAATTGATTAATGAGTATTATTTAAGAAATTTGTGTGAGATATTAAGTTGGAGGGATTGAGTGTTTATTAGGTACTACTATTAAAAAATTATAAATAAGTGATGTTTACACGTGTGATTCATTTAAGTACACTAAAATGGATCTCTTCATTGTGAATGCTCTAAGGACACAAGTTAATAATATAATAAAAGAATTAAAACATAAGTTTTTTATTGAAAAAAATAAGTTTTTAACTTTTCAAGATATTGAATTCACAATTTTCAAAAATAAGTTTGGAAAATGTTAACAAGTGCCCTAAAGACATTGTTTAAGCATCTAAAAGTAGCAACTTTTGCAATGAAAATTGTACGGCTTTGGCTTTAACAAATATTTGATTTGTATTTTCAAGACATAATTTTCTTATGTGGGTTCGTTAAACAATGTCTTTAGGACACTTATTAACTAGACCCAATAAATTCTCACATTTGACTTCTAAACTTGTTTCAGAGTACAAATTAACATTTTCCAATTTTTTTTGGAAAGAGTAACTATGAAACTAATTTGTTACCCAAGAATCTAGCTAGCAAATGCCCTTTACACGAAAAACAACCTTTTTTTAAATATTTAAAAGTCTAAATATATACCTTTTTTCACCAATTTTAAAAAATGTTTTTATTTTAATTTTTGTAACAAGTTTTCTAGTTTTTTTTTTTTTTAACATCTTTAAACTAAAACTTTGTTAAAACTTTCTTGATAAAGTTAGTGTCCCCTCTATATTTTATTATAAATATGCCAACGAATGTCCTCAAATATTCTTTATAGATTTTAAATTAAAAAATTATTCATTAAAATAGTTAAATACTTTAATTTTTAATGCATAATTTTTCATTAAAAAATACCATTTAAAACTTTTAAATGTTATTTTTGGAAATATTAAGTTGCTCCAGGTTATGACACTTTCCCTAATTGGATGAAAGGTGACCATAAAAATTATTGTCGTTCAATGCCATGAACTTCAAATTTGAGTATACACCAAAATCATTTGATATGTTTCCATCAAAATGGTTATTGTCAAGCCAAAGTTATTTAAAGAGAGAAGCACTTCTTAGCAAAACACATTTATTATATACTACCTCTAATCATTATTATAAAAAAAAAGTTCATTTTTTTTATTTTTATTGAATATTTGGTGTATTTTATCTACATATAAACTAGATACATCAAATATTCGATGTACTTGGGAATTGAATTTTTTCTTATAATAAGGAATGGAGGGAGTATCTCTTTGTCACTTTAACATTTATAAATAAAAAGAAAATCATTAGTGATATATTTAGAGGGACTAAAACAAAAAGTTGATATATTTACATGAAACAAAAACATATTTAACCCTTAATTTTATTACGAGTAACTAGATTTTTTAGATTAGGTCAAGCAGAAGATTTTCTCTAAATCAATTTGAATCAAGTAATTTGTTAAGTATCTTTGAATTAAATTGAATTGATTAGTTTTATTTAGTTAATTGCTTTTTATGCGTTTTCAAATATTTATAAATTAATTTAGGTCTTGAATGACTATTAGCCATAGTTTTTGGGGCTCGACCTACTATTGATTGTTCAATCTATAATGCATTTGGGGCTCGACCTATTATTGGTTGTTCAATCTATTACGGCTTTTGTGACAATAGTTTTAACATGCAATCAAATCTTTAATGATTACAAAGAGGTTATGGTCCAAAATAGGGAGAAAAAGATGAAGGGAGGCAATTTTGAATTAAAAATTGACTCAAAACAATCCCTCAATAAAAAAAAATGTAATAGAAAACTTAGAGAAAGAAAACTAGAGCCCACTTAAGAGGGAGGAAGAACATGGAAAGTGGATTTTAAATACTAAAAAAAATTGCAAGTTGATTATAAAAATGAGAGCAAAAGTGCAATATAATCCATTGCAACGAGTGCAATTTACTTGGATATATGTTTGTGCAAAAAGTACTTATGGGCAGGCAGAACTCTACAATGAAACATGAAAGGATACCCATTCCGATGATCCTTTCAAATTTCTAATTAACAACGTTGCAATTAAAGGATATAGGGAAATACTATACTAACCAATCCATATATAATAACATTTATTCCTTAAGATTCTGCATATTATTATACTTTCATGGACTACCAATGCTGCTGCTACTACTACTAATAGTTTCTCTATACTTGTACCATTTGGAAAACATCAAAAAGTACACAAAATTCAAGACTTCTATCCCAACAATCATGTAATAAAAATATTCCAATCTCCCTTTATTAAGATCTTCTGGTAACCAATTTCCTGTAGCAGATTTGGAAGTTGTTCTATGAACAACAGAAACAAGAAAAGCACTTAAATAACTAGAACCTGCCATGCCACAATAGAAAAGTGACCTTCCAATGCTTTTCATATTCTCAGGAAACTGTTTATAGTAAAATTCAATTTGTCCAACAGCAGTAAAAGTTTCAGCAAATCCAGCTAATATCAACTGAGGAACAAACCAAAAACCAGACATCGACGAAATCGCGCCTTTTCTTGGTTGCATTCCAATTGGCTTAGTTAAAGCTAAGTGTCTTCTTTGTGTTTCAACAAATGCTGATACAAGCATGCTTAGTATACCTAGAAATATTCCAACACCAATTCTTTGAAGGACTGTGATGCCACCTTCTTTTTCGGTGAATCTTCGGAGTAAAGGAACAACTATTCTATCATAAATTGGTAACCATAATGTCATACTTAACATTAAGAAGACAGTGTAGGATGCACCAGGTATCTTGAAGTTGGTGTTTCCCATTTGTCTATTTGATTGAAGTGCTTGAAAAACAAGAAGTGTGTGTTGCTGAACAATAACTACATGGTACAAAATTGCTGAAAACCATATAGGTAATACTCTCACCAAACATTTCAACTCTTCCACTTGTTGTATGCTGCAAAGACTCCATGGATCAGCTGCTGAACCATCTGGATTTATTTTGTCTTGTGATGTTATCATTGCAGCTTTGTCCAATACCCTATTTTGATCTAATAGTATTAGTATTGATTTCACTTAGAATAAACAAATAAAAAATCTACTAGGAATTAGGAAACTACATGAAGTCAAAAGCAGTTAATCACCAATCTAGTTTATGAAAATGTTGAGTTGAATAATTTGGTATCTTAAATGAACAAAATATTGAAATTGAAAATCCTCAATCACATTAGTTTTTTGTGTCGATCAGTTTAGTCACGGAAATTGACTCACATGGACTATTGTGATTGATTTTTTTTGATTTCAGATATTATTTTAAAATTCCGTTAAGTTTAAATATTAAATTAAATCATCTGGTCGCTACTTATTTTGTTTTAAAATAATTGCCATCCAGATTTTTTCACAAAGATTAAAGAATATACAAAATGTTACAAATTTACAAAATTATCACTTTCAACCGTGATAAATATATAGTGAAACAGTACTTCTTTCGTCCCATAATAAATGACCCTTTTGTAAAAAGATATTTTCCCAAAATAAGTGAACTATTTCATTTTTTAATGTTAATTACTTGTTTCTAATTATAATTCTAAACTTCCGATTCAATATCTTTCACTTTTCATTTATGATAATGATGAATGTCAATACTCACAAAAACACTTGAAACAAATTTTCTCTCTTTCTCTCTCACTTATACATTTTCCTTAATATATATGAAATGAGTAGTAATTACTCAAAAGTAGTGTAGACAAATTTAATGTAGAGGCATAATTGAAAAAATAGTAGTTAATGCCACATTGAAAAGGCTAAGTAAAGGCACTATAGAACTGATGGAGTATAATTATATGGAATAAATGAATTAAAAATTTGATGGATGTAGTCACCTGAATTGATATGTGTAAGGAAGCTTTGAATTAATAGACATTGGTGGCACATAATCAAAGAGTGAAAGCATTGGATGCTCAGCAGGTAGACCAAGTCTTCTTTTCTTGATTGCAACCACTAAGACTTGAAAAATACTAGCGATAGGACTACCACTTGGTTTAACTTTCACATACAATTTAGCTCCCATGAAAAATAACACACATGCTATTAACATCAAACCAGCAGGAATTCCAAGACCAATTGCCCAGCTCACATTTGATTGTATATAGACAATTAGTGTTAAAGATACCATTTGTGCAAAAGTGAAGGTAAAGAAATACCAATTGAAGAAACTGTTGATTCCTTTCTTTCCTGAATCTGTTTTTGGATTGAATTGATCAACACCAAATGCTAAGTTACATGGTCTAACTCCTGCAGCACCTATTAACAGTAATCCAAATGCTGATATTAGAAATGCCATTTGTCCTGTTGTTGGTTCTTTGCATGTGGTACTTTCTTTTGCACAGTGTGGTGGATGAAGATTCTTGAATACTGCTGTAAGCTGTATTCCAAGTAATCCCTGTTGGGATACAAGGAAGAAGAATTAAAAGGGCACATTAATATAACTTCAATATGTTGTTCATACATATAAACACCAGACACAAGTATATAGCACCAACACTTCAGATTAAAGACATGTCTGGTCTATGGTGTCCAACACGATAGACACCATTGCACGTGATTATATACACTCACTTATTTTTTCTTGAATTCTTACGGATCAAAGCGACAAGGGTTGAATTTCAGTCACATTACCACATATATTTTCTTAAAATATTATTATTAATCTGTAGTAGGGTTGGTGTTTCATAAAATTTGGTTGAAGTATATTAAATTAATATTATAATTAATTTTTCATGAAACTTTCTGGGAGAAAATTGACCACAATTAATTGAAAAGTGTTTAGATTGTGTTAACTTTTTTCAACATTGGACTGACTATTTTTCTTAATAAATATTTAGTCAAATGGTTTCAACGAGCATTAGATTAATACCAGAAAAGAAGTGATTGTGCAGAATGCTAATGTATTGTAGCGACCAAAATATGTATCAGAGAAGAAAGCACCAAGCAAGGTAGCAAAGTTGGTACTGCCACTGAAGATATTGATGATGTTTGCAGCTGTAATGTTTTTCAGGTTGAATACAGTTGTAAGATAGACCAACAAGTTTGCTAATGTTCCAATGGCTCCTAATTTTTCAAAAGTTTCATTTCCTGTTTATAAAAAATTTCAAGCATAATTAGACTCAAACATATAGATAGAAAAATTGAGAGAGAAATAGTGTGTACATTAATTACCTATGATGAAAGGCATGACCTTCCAGCCTCTGTGGATGATTTTAGGATCATCATTTGTTTCATGTTTCTCACTATTTTCCATGTTATTTTCTTTCTCAATTGTCTTCATTGTTGTTCCTTCTGTCTCTCTTTCTCCCATTTATGCACAGTTATATATGCAATCTATATAACACCCTGGCCAGGAGGAAGAAATATGTTTGAACTAGAAAACAAAGGTCATTGGGAAGAAAGTTATAGTGTACTAAGTACTATTATGTATTCAATTATATATAAAAAAATGTACGGATGTGTTGACTAGAATATAAACAAATGTTGACTACCCCTCAAAACAAAACAAACACAAATGTCGATTAATCTTTTTTTTGGTAGTGAAATGTCGACTAATCTATTCATATTTAATTATTAACCAATATTTTTTCATATTTAATTTACTATTTTAAAAATATATTTATGTTGATTTTTAAATATTTCGATGAAAACCATTATTGTTTTTGAAATTAAAATGTAAGAATCTGGCAACAGTAGGAAATGAGTCAAGGAGTAGGACCATTATAATCAGGAATAGCTTATTAAATGTATTTCCCTTTTCTAAAAGATCAAGATAATTGCAAATATTTAACGAATATCCTTATCTACTTAGTTTTTAAAATCTCAAATATATTTTCCTTAAAAAGAAAATCTCAAATATATTTACCATTTTTGCAAGTATTAAATATGTTTTTGTCCCAATGAGTTTAACTCAATTGATAGAGACATTGCAGATTAAGTATTGTTATATTTCTGATCATCTTACTCGATATGGCAAATTAGAAGAAAGATTTTGATATTCTATTATATTGATTTGGATGACTTGCATTTGAGTTATTTAAAATAAAAGAAATTCATGTATTTTTCGGTATAAGAAGTCTTTGATGCACCATTTAATTGACAAAGTGAAATTTTTAGCTTTTTGGTGGTTGCAAGCGAAACTTAGAAATTAGTGGTTGCAAGTGAAACATGGAAATTAGCTTTTGATTTAAATTTATGGTGGTTTAGTCCTGTAGCGCGTTTGTGTTTCGTCGTTATTTTAGTTCTTATATTATGTTTGTTGTTATTCTTTGAATCATCACCTTACACTCTTTACACGAGTTAAAATTCTTTCTTGTTTATAATATATTTCATTTTAGATTTTATTTTTGGTAAATATATTTCATTTTATTTCTACATATATTTTATTTTAGATTTTATTCTATTTTATCATTTTAGATTTTATAGATATTTGACCTTATTTTTACAAAGTGTGTGTGCCCATTAATGCTATCCCAATATGGATACTCTTTAATAGTCATCGTAACAAACTTTTTTTGGTGGTGACCGAGGTTTGAACCCCATATCATACATATATTATACATTGTCCATACTGATTAAGCTAAGCTCACGAGGACAACCATCATAACAAACTAACATTATGGATGCGTCTTTTTTTTCACATTCGAATAATGTTTGAATTGGTGTATGCTTAAGATATAAGATGAAATTATTTGTTGGAGCACGAACAATTTGATTGGAGCTTTTTTATTATTCTGGTAGGCAAGGTGAAAGAACTTCTCAGTGCAATTGCTTGGATCAAAGAGTTTGAATTTTATAATGTTATTTTTTCCCTGATGCCAAGATTGTGTTTGTTGTTTTCGACGATAATAGACACAATAATTTTGAGTCTAGTTAACAACTCACATGTTGAGTTTTTTAAAAACAAAGTTAATGTGGTTGCTTATCAACTTGTAAAGAAGTTCATACATAATGTTTGTTCTCAAGATTATTTTGATATCACTACTTGTTGTAATACTACACTTTATTTAATGAAATGAGATAGATTTCCATGGTAAAAAAAACACCTAATTACATCGGTGGATCGAATTCAAAATTACAAACTAAAGGTATTAATTCTACACCATCCATCCATCATATGTTTGCTACCACGTCAACTGTTGAAGCATTCATAATGCACATTTGACATCAGTCCTTCCGACTTCCCCTTTCACACATTAAGCACTGTCCCCATTCCAACTACACCGTCCAACCTTCGTCATAAAACAAACCTGACAGTAAGGCAATGGATCCCCCATCAACAATGACATATATCGATCACACAAATGTTATGTGCATTACCCATATTCAACTCCAACTATTCTTGTTAATTTAGTGACCCATCATCACCAACATCACATCATCACATGTATGTAAAATCAATTTTGGTTAAAAACTAGTTCAACAAAAAAGTTAAGGTTAAAAATCAATTCTAGAGGTAAAAGTTTCAAATTCTATATTTAAATTAGAATTAATTTAAGATCCAAAATCAATTTTATTTAAGAACATTTAAATATTTTAAAATGTAAAATAAGTTCCACTATGTTTTGACTCGATTTGATGCATATATAACCCACTTATTGAATTAGTTGTTTTTGAGAAAGAGTCATCTTTACTCGTTTGGATGCCCTAACAATCGCTTAACCTTTTATTCATTGAGAGATTTTATCGTCTAATGTTCAATCATCTATTTGGCGATATCGTCTAACATAATATTTATTTTAGTAGTTTTACACTCATTTCTATTGAAGTTGTACTTGAGTTTTACAATGTCTATGTCCACGAGATGTGCAATGTATAACATCTTATGAGTTAGATTTAAGAGTGAGATCCGAATGTTTTGTATCATAACATGGTTTTGTAGGGCATGTGAGAGTTGGACCCAAAGCTATGGGTGTATCCATCATTCATTGTGGGACGAGATTGCAAAAAATACACCAATATATTCCCTTTCTTGCATTTATTAGTTTTCCTTAATGTGTGTGAAATAATCAAATGCGACAGCTATTCAAATATATTAAAGCACGAACACTTGTTATCATTATATTTGATTTCTTAACAAGTGTCCACATAACACAAACATTTGTTATCATTTTCTTTTTATTTATAATATTTCCTTAATATGCGTGAAATAAATAAATGTGTCAATCACTCATTTTAGAATGGAAGAAGTACTACATACGTCTCTAAATATAATACTCTCTTCAACTTCTTCATCGTTTCTTTTTATAAGACATCCTCTTTAAATTTCCAACTACATTAATTATTTCTTTACTAATAGTATATCCTTAATTAATTTACATCTTTTTTCTGCAATTTATAATAAATACTACAATATAAACATTAGGTAATTATCATTCTTAACGGATAAACTTGTAAAAATAATATCAATTGTAATAACAAATTTAACATCAACTTTTTTAATTTTTGTAATTTATCCAATGAGTCTTATATTTAGGGACATCTACAGTAATTTATTGCATTATGATCTCATTTATTAATGTTTCCTTTTTGACTCATTTCATTTATTATTGTTTTTTTCAACCAAATTTCATTTATTAATGTTTAAATCCATTAAATTTATTTTGGGTACGTATCACAATGAATACTACTATTTGACTTTACGAAGTCGAAACATAGGGTGTCTCCAAATTCATTTCATTGTGGGCACGCAACCTAATGTGATCTCTATCAATCTGGATAATTTTACTTCATTCGGTCTTGAATATAAAAGGTTCTCTTTGATGATCTTATAGATAATTGAATATGAGAAATGCTAATGAGTGTCTTTAGAGTATTTGTTAACAAGTTTAAAATAAAAACTTTGTCTTGTAAATTGTGCATTCAACACATTAATACTACAAAAGTAACTTTTTTTACTTAAATTTCATCAATCGTTTCTAGTTTTGAATCTTTAACAAGTGTTCTTAGAATACTGCATCTACAAGAACTTCATCACTCATTTTTTTACCTAACTTCATCTATTTATTTTTTTTAGTAAAAGCAAGGTTAATTCATTTCATTTAGAATTAACGGATACAAAGTAGTTGATACAACATATAGGGGCTAGAGTATGAGAAGGATGCTTTAACAATACTTTGAGCAACCCTATTTACGTGTATCCTAAAATATGACACTACAAAGTCATTTCTAAAAAGTAAGAGACTTCTACATTGAGATATAAGGTCACCAAACTCGTTTAAAAGAGTGATGGTGGTAACGAACACATCATATAAGATTTTGGAATCAGTTTTAAACAGGACATTGTGCATTCTGTTCGAAATGGCCTCCTTAATAGCTTCTGGTAGATACTAGAGGCTTGTCAAGCCTATATGGTCATGTTAGTTTTAAGATATGCTTGAGTATGAATTTTAGCTTAAACACTTGATAAATTGAGAGAGCTTTATATCTTCCGAAGATTTTATCATTTATGTTTCACTCTTTGGTTGATAATTTCTCTTGTTTGCTTTAAATTTAATAAGATATTATCTATGATTGTCACATTCCTTGAAGTTGGGGATTGGCATTTCGCGAACCACATTGCATCCCTATGGTTCATTAGAAATGAATCGTTGCTTTGTTTATTTCTTTTGAAAACTTATGTATGAGTTTTGCTCGTAGTAGAAAAGTTTAAGCGCGAGGAATTTGATCAATGCAATTTAATACACTTTTTGTAGTGACTTTGCGTTTTAAATCTTTCCTCTCTTTGATCTTTATTTGCGAATTCATTTTTGCTTTTTAATTAATTATAAATTTGAGTTGAGATTATCAAAATTATTTGAACACTGGCTTAGTTTTTTAACTAAAAAATTGTGCAAATGTATCACATAACAAACCACTACAAAAATATTATTAAAAAGTAAAATGAAATAAACATTATCATTTGGAAGACTAAACCAAAACCCAAGTCAAAATACTCAAGGCTCAAGGGAACTCAAATATGTCTCATTAAAAACTTTATCAGCAAAATTAAGTGGGATAAAACTTAAGCAAGGGAAAATGAGTACAAAACAACCAACAAAATTACAAGTAAAAGAGAACCAATGAAGTGAAAAAAATCAACGAAATCTGAATTTTGTAAGTCATATTATACTTATTAAAAGGTGGAGTAGAATCCATCCAAATCATCTCATTTTGGTGAAGACCAATTACTGCAACTTTACATACATACTGGTGTCCTCTCAAAAGATATGAGAAATGTAAAATTGTATGTTATTCATTTCTTTTTTTGGAAAGATCAATATTCATCCCAAAAACTAACTAATTTGGGGACAAATCCCACTATCAACTAGCGCTGAGCCAATTAAAACCATAACAATTGGCTTTAGGATGATTTAAACTTTGAACCTTAGAAGAAACATACTTCAAGATCTCAAATCTACACTACACTAATATAATGCGTGGTATTCGTTAACTTTATACAATTCAATCATTTGTCTTTTAAGTACCAACAAACGACGCTAGGATTTCTGAAAGCTAAAGTAGCTATCTGAGAGTCGGTTTCTATCCTATGTCTACTCCAATCTTATTTTATGCCATCTCAATAGCATTATTCCGGCCATGGAGCTCAGCCTGAGCATTAGCACTACGCAAATTTACAGCAACCATCAAAAATTAGCATTTTTATCCCTTAGAATGGGGTTGCCATAATATATCTTGCATTAAGTCTTTTATTAGTTGTGATGAGTTTTATTAAATATTTCAATGAATGGAAGTGGTTGGTTTTACTTAGGATGCGTCTATTTCATATTAGGCTTAATTGCACTTTTTTCCCTATCTTTTGTTAATTGTGCGATTTTGCATCCCTTTTTTTTGAGCGATTTTGCACCCTATCTTTTTGCTCCATTTTTGATTTTGCATCTCATCTTTGTGTTTAATTGCATTTTTGCCCCCTATCTTTTTGTCAATTGTGTGATTTTGCACCCCCTATTCATTTTTTTGAGCGATTTTGCACCCCCATCTTTTGCCCATTTTCCCTCTTTTAATGATGATTTTGAACAAAACACAACTGACAAAAGATGGGGTGCAAAATCGCTCAAAAAAAAAGAAGGGGTGTAAAATCGCACAATTAACAAAAGATAGGGGAAGTGCAATTAAACCTTCATATTATATTTTTAGATTTCTGAAAATAAAATGCTAAAAATATGCTTCCTTTGTTTGTTAAGTTTTATTCTTGAGCATAAATGTTCATAGAAATAGAAAAAAATTCCAAAGAAAATGATAAGAATAAATTTCTCATGACAATTAGATAAACTCATGTATAAGTACCTATTAATCTTCCTATTGTAAAAGTTATCGAAAATATTATTATACCATCAAACATCTTTTTTTTAAAATACGGTGAATAAAACTCACATCCTTATTATTTTTCGAAAGACACTTTCATACTTATATTCTCAAAAAAGTGTGTTTTTCTTTTTCTCTCTTTATTAAAAAAAAATATGTTTTTTTCTCCTTTCAATGTTAATCATGTACCGTTAGTTGTGCAATTTTCTTTTGGGTCAATTTTTGTCAGAATTGGACGATGTGAAGTGTGAACTGAACACATTAGAGTGTTGCTGGATAAATGGTGACCATTGACAAAAGTCTTTTACAAATATCTATCAGACTTAATTTGCACCATAAATTTTATATATCTGTAGCACTTGTTTGTGGCTAGCAATTTATCTGTACCACTTTTTTCATCTGAGACCGTTGGTTTGGTAATTGGCATCTACTGTTTTTCCAACTAAAAGACAACATTTTAATGATTGATATCTTCACATGTATATATGTGCGAATAACATACTCACGTCGCATCTTCATTTGTGAAAAACTGTGTCTTTGCAAGTTATAGGAGATGAGTAAAACAAGGATATTGTCATAGTTTTTTCTTGTCAGTCTTTCTGGAGGTTTAAGGTGTTGCACATACTTATGGTGTCTTTGTATTGTTGGTTTCAATAAAACTTATTGTTTAAAAAAAAGCTTTAATTCCCAAATTTTCATAAAGTTGCGATTTTGGCCTCCTAAAAAAAAATTACAAAACAGCCCTCTAAGTTTTGTATTTGTAGCAGTTTTGGTCCCCCAAAGCAAAAAAAAATAAAATAAAAAACACGTGGCACCTCACTTATGGTGCCACGTCAGCGTTGACCGAGTCAAAATTGACATTGTGGGCCAAAACTGCCACAAATGCAAAACTTAGAGGACCGTTTTGTAGTTTTTTTTAGAGGACCAAAATTGCAACTTTGTAAAAGTTAAGAGTTTAAAACTGCAATTAAACCTAAAAAAATGCTCATGTCACACACAAAGTTTACTATGCTCCGTTTGATTAAGATAAAAAATATGAACGTTAGTAAAATGAAAGACGCAAAAGAAAAGGAAACATATAAAAAAATAAAATGATTATGTTGTAGAGTGATATTAGGATTGGTAAAAGGGATAGTGTGTCTCTTTGCTATGATAATGGTTATCTCTCTAATGTTGTTCTTTACATCCATATTACTATATTAGTAGTGAGTCTCACATTTTATTGAAGGAAATCTTGGCTGTTCAACTCGTTAACTATAGAAATCCTAGACAATCTCAAGTTATATATCCAGAGCACTTTTATTGACAATGAATCACCATATATTCTCTTATAGGGATATTCAAATTATGGAGTTTCTTCATCCAAGGTTGGTTATCATTGGAGAGAGAGGGGGAGGGAGGGAGAGAGAGAGATGGCCATCAAACAAACCCCTATAAGGCACCACCAACCCAAAAATAAGGCCATCAATGCAATGGTTTTAGGCCTCGAAAATATATTATTTTTTTAAAAAACCTAATAAAACGATCTCATAATCTACTAAAATTAATAAATCAAATCAGTTGGTTTTGTTATGTTTAGAAAAAGAAATATAACATGAAATTGATTACATTGTTTTTTGTTTTGTTTGTGGTGTGATAAGATTAGTTTAATTTATGATTTTGTATCTAAAACTTGTGAAAATTTTAATTTAAACTAATATAAAGTAATTTTACTAAAATATTATTATGAAGTTCAAAGTGGCCTCATCTTTAAATTCGTTTTAGGCCTCCATATGTGTTGAAAGCTTTGCTACAAAGATTCTTTTGCTTAAAGAGAGAAATAATACATCACTGAGAAACTAATTCACTAGAAAATGAATGTACTCAAGAATATTTGGATGAGATGGAAAGAGACTTATTTCAACTTAACCAAAGGTTCTTAGTTTAAATTTAGCTCTGAAAATGCAACAATGTTAAGTCTCTTGAGAAAGAGCTTTATTATACATATATTTAGTCAAATCACAATATGATATCACTTTGTTGTATTAGTTCAAAAATATCTCTACAAATATGCAAAAAAGTTTTATACGTGTATACAATTTAATTTAATGTAGTACATTTACAAGGGGCACTCAATATAGAATTATATACGTTGAAAGGCTAAATGAAAATCCTAAGATGTAGGAAGCGAAGCATAGCAAAAAATATTGAACATCCATGTCAATGTATTATATTTTTTGTTCGTCCATCGATTGTTTTAAGACAAATAGCTTAGATGAAGCTACCCTTCCCTACAAATATTGTACCTCTTCTACCTGTACTGAAAAAATCTATATCAGATTGAAAAAGCACAAACTGTGTTTTTGTTGCTATATTCTATTTGATAGTGATCTTTATGCTGCTTGTGGCTCCACTTGATGAAAATCAGAATTTCAACTTTGGGCCATCGATGAGTGAAAAAATGTTGCAGCCTATAGTTAGAGTCAAATCATTTCACACCATTACCATCCTTTTCAGACTGTTTTATCACTTTATCGAGTTCGATTGAACTGTTTTCGGTTTCTTTGTACCTATACCACTGTGCACATAACACAAAGCAGCCTAAATTTACAATTTCTAAAGCAGCAATGATGAGATAGAAGTTATCCAATCTCCCCTTGTTCAGATCCTCCGGCAACCAACTCCCGGTTTTAGATTTGACAGTGATATGGTGGATAGTTGAAATCAGCATACTACTCAAATAACTTGCCCCTGCATGGGCCGCATAGTAGAGAGATCCTGCAATGCTTCTCATGTTCTCAGGAAATTGTTTATAGTAAAATTCAATCTGTGCAACTGACATAAATGCTTCAGCAAGTCCGGCCAATGCCAGCTGAGGAATCAGCCACAGACCTGACATTGATGAAATTGCACCTTTTCTTGATTCCACTTCTAAGGGTTTAGTAAGAGCCAGAGTCCTGCGGCGGTCTTCAACTATGGCAGATACTAGCATGCTGAGTATACCCAAAAAAATGCCAATGCCCATCCTCTGAAGGAGTGTGATGCCACCCTCTTTTCGAGTGATCCTTTGGAGTAAAGGAACAACTTTTCGGTCGTAAATGGGCAACCAAATTGCCACACTGATCATCAGAAACACATAGTAGGATGCTCCTGGGATCATGAACTTGCTTTGCCCAATACGCCTGTCAGATAAAAGCGCTTGGAACACTAAAATAGTGTGCTGTTGGACGATAACAACATAGTAAAAAACGGCTGAAACCCATATGGGTAACACTCTCAACAAGCATTTGACCTCTTCCACTTGCTGCAAACTGCATAGATTCCAGGGATCAGAAGCAGATCCGTTGGGATTTATTTGATCTTGTGGGGTCATGATTGCCGCTTTGTCAAGAAACCTGTCAATACAAGCCATCCTTTAAACCACAATTGAAAATAATTATATCTACCACCAAATGCTAATTTCTTGGTGTTGTTTACCTGAACTGATAAGTATAAGAAAGTTTAGAATTCATTGTCTTGGCAGGTACATAGTTGAATAGTGAAGGGTATAGATATTCCGCGAGCTTCAGCTTCCTTTTCTTTGTTGCAACCACAATAACTTGCACTATGCTAGTTATGGGACTACCACTTGGTTTAACTTTCACATACATTTTGGCCCCCATGAAGAAGATTACAGAAGACAAAAGCATCAAAGCTGCAGGAATTCCCAAACCAACAGCCCAGCTCACATTTGACTGTATGTAGACAATAATTGTTAAGGATATCATCTGAGCAAGAGTGAAAGTGAAATAGTACCAAGTGAAGAAGCTGCTGATCCCCTTTTTCCCAGATTCTGTGTTGGGATTAAACTGATCGGCTCCAAATGCTAAGTTACATGGTCGGATCCCTGCAGCTCCTACCATCAATAATCCTAAACCAGTCTTTAGAACTGTCATTTGCCACTCTGTGGGCCCTTGGCATGTGGTGTTTTCTAATTCTTCACATGGATGTGGATGCAGCTTCTCGACTGCTGCTGTTAGTTGTATTACAAGCAAACCCTGAAGGAAGCAGGGAAATCTAGGAATCAGAGGCACAACTAAAATGAGCTAAGCTTGTCAAAGTATAAAAATTGATAGTTTTATGTTAAGCATTTTAAAATGGAATTACTTCTATTGATGATGATAGCAAATCTTGTTTTATACTTGTCAATATCATTGGTATTATCCAAATTTAGATATCCCTAACTTCATTGTGTTTATCAACCAAAAAAATGGAATGGATTTGAATGATAAATGCATCAGGAAATAGCAATTTACCAAAAAGGAAGCCACAGTGCAGAATGACAGTGTCTTGTAGCGACCAAAAAAGGCATCAGAGGAAAAAGCTCCTATCAATGTTGCAAAGTTGGTACTTCCATTAAAGATGTTGATAATATTTGTAGCTGCGATGTTTTCCAAGTTGAATACCGTAGTAAGATAGACCAATAGATTGGATAAAGTGCCGATGGCTCCAAGCTTCTCAAAAATCTCATTTCCTGTCATTCACGGAAATGAATCACTCAAGAATTAAGAAAATTAACAGAAGAGAATGAAGCAAGTAAAAACAAAATATTGTGCCGTTGAAGTCTTGCTCACCTATAATGAAGGGCATGACCTTCCATCCCCTGTAGTTAATCTTAGGGCCATCATCACTATTTTCGTTCTTCAGCAAACTTTCCTCTTCATTCTCCACAGTCTCACCATTTGTCATTTGGTTCATGATCATATATTTCAGGTGCTACCTTGGGGAAGGAGAAGGTACAAAAAGGCAATTGAGAGGATCATGAAATATGGACTTCAAACAAAAAACCCACACTATGTATCACTACCATAATAATTATTACCTACCCAAAGGCCACAAATTTACTCTTTGTTGTTGACTTGCAGATATATGCTATGTGTATAGAGCTTGTGTATCATCAACTTATTTAGTTGGCTAAGTTGGTGAAGCCAAAATATGTAAAAGCTATTGCGATAGCTATCTAATTCTATTTTACTATCTTGACAGTTAGAGCCTAGGGGTTAATTACAATCGTGTATAGCTAACCGATAGGATTGAGTTGGGTAGCTATATAAGTCATAGTTTGACGCTAGTTCATAGCATAACCAATTTTTATGAGTGTTTTCAACATCATAGAGAGAGGGGGGGACCAAGTGCGCATTAGAGAAAGAGTCGGGAGCCCGAAAATTCTTGTTACTCTAAGGCTGTGGTTGGTAAAAAATAGTGAATATATGATAAGCTAGCTTATGAAGGATGAGCTTATAGAAAATAGCTCATAAGTTAGCTTAAAGCTAGCTGATTGAATGAGTTGGTAGTGTTTGGTAAAATTAGCGCCTTAGCGGTTAAACTACCTTATAAATATGAAATGACATAAAAGTGATATATTCAATGACTATCGAATTTTTTTCAATTAAGATTAGAAGAGTAAAATTGAGATAAATGACGATAAGCTATATGCGACTTGGATTAGCTTATCAAAAAACACTAAAAGCTATTAAAAATAAGCTATAAGCTGGTGAGAAAATGACGGTTACCAAACAAGTCCTTTTAAGTCAAATGAGCTTATAAACATAAGCTATAAGCTCAAAATTATGTATTACCAAACAGACCCTAAAACAATTTTAATCAAAGCTATAAGCTATAAGCTCAAAATTATGATTTCACAACTTTATTGCATAATCAATGATCTTGATTGGCTCATTTTTATAACACGAAGCTTGGTTTATTATAGCAAAACTCAACATACATCATGTATATTGGTCCAAAATGGGTCAACCCTATCTTTTGCAGATTTTCAAACTCAAAATGTACATTGTTTCTAAAGGGGTTACCACTCTCCAATCCCTAACAAAATAAATTCTGTACAATAATTGTTCCCCTATTCATTTTAATTCTAAACATTGTATTGTACACTAAAAAACAAAACCTAAACAAGATCGCATCAGAAAAGTGTTTTGGCAAATTAATTCAACCTAAATGCTGCCTCATACGAGAGACTTTTTAGAAGCGTGGATTATGATTGTAAACTTGATCGAACCCAGAAAGAAAAAAATAAAAATTGAATTAAAAAATGGAAGTCAACTATGTAGTTGTTAAAACTTAAAATGATGCGTCTAAATGAATAAAAAATATATATATATAAGGTAACGGAGATTAATGGTAGGAAATCGTACCTGAAATAAGAGTGTGTTGCTGTTGCTGAAGCGGAAGGAAGAACATAGGCTTCCAACTCAAGACTCGATGACTTGAGTAAGCGTGCGACTCCCTCTTTCACAATAGTAGTAAAGTAACGTACATGAGTATTATTAATTTTGTGAAAAATTCT
>Ga0099826_10000456_pt1 | contig 19658 bp, 7 predicted proteins | sample Mtrugardesep15_FD_76830 | JGI IMG/M metagenome (GOLD analysis project Ga0099826, IMG submission 76830) | Root nodule microbial communities of legume samples collected from California, USA - M. trunc garden sep15 | ecosystem: Host-associated > Plants > Roots > Nodule | place: USA: California... | reverse complement strand
ATAAAGTTTAATGAGGGGTACTTCATAAATCATGATGAGGGACATTAATGACCTAGATGAAAATTTCTCTTCCTACCTAACATAAATGTCCAAGGGTTCAATATTGAACATGAGAAAGGTGACACATTATGTATTGGGTTTAATATAAACATGAGGGCAAAATGATATATTATAATAGGAACCGGAGGTTAACACAAAAAATAAGATGATAAAAACTAAATTTATGTGTAAAAATTAACTCCGCAATTAAAAGATACAAATTCTAATTTTAAATTGAATCAATTATAAAGGTAAAATCAATTCTATCAGATGGAAAAACTCTATCTTTCTAGGCTCTAGCACCACTCACTCTCATATTATGTGAAACACATGTGATTCAGACCATTTTATATGAGATCCATTTCCATAAAAATAAATATTAAAGTTCTTTAAAAAAAAGAAAAGTAAATGTTAGAAATAGTGTTAAAAAGAGAAGGTCCACATCACTCATCTTTCTATCTAGGCTTAATTACTCTTTTAATCTCTTAATTTATTTTTTGGTTTCGTTTTGGTCTCGTAACTATTAAAAGTTTTGTTTCGGTCCCTTAACTTATTTTTTAGTTTTCTTTTGGACCCTTAGCTATTAGAAGTTTCGTTTTGGTCCCTTAACTTATTTTTTGGTTTCGTTTTGGTCTCTTAACTCTAATACATTCATCCTAACATAAAAGACTAAAGTGGTTGACGGAGGAAGAGTTAAGGGACCAAAACGAAACCAAAAAATAAGTTAAGAGAACAAAACGAAACTTTTAATAGTTAAGAGACCAAAACGAAACCAAAAAATAAGTTAAGAGACCAAAACGAAACTTTTAACAGTTAAATGGCCAAAACGAAATCAAAAAATAAGTTAAAGACCAAAAGAGAGTAATTAAGCCATCTATCTATAAGCAAACATGTCTAAATCAATTTTGGGTTTTTAGAATTAATTTAAAAATGGGGGAGTAGTTGATTTAAAAAAAGAAAAACTTGTTGAGTAATCATAGCACATGGATTACGTCTTGTAAACATAAGGGAAGTAGACTAACCCATGTTGGTAATCTCAATAATCTTGCTTCTCTCTCTACTCAAAGCTATACATACAAAGAAACCAATAAAAGAACCTCACACACACTCTCACACTCACACATTAGTGCTTCTCTCTATTCCCTACTTTGCTACATTCTAGGGAGAAAGAAAAAAAAATGGCTTTTACTTCTTCACTCAAAACAACCCTATGGATCTGACACAACACCAACTCTTCAATGTTCATCAATTCTTCCACCCCTTTTCAGTATTAATCTTTTTCAACTCTTTTCTTTCACAAAATGTCTCCAAGTTTTGATTTTTCCAGCTGGGGTTGGGTTAAAAATTCTTCAAATTCAACTTCAACTTCAACTTCAAAGAAAGGTGGTAACCCTGTTGTTGTTACTATGGAAAATCCAAATTACTCAGTGCTTCAAATAAATGGTCCTGATTCAGCATTTCAACCAGTTGAAAAAGATAGAACCAGAAATGCTAAACAATTCACATGGGTTTTACTTCTCAAAGCTCATAAAGCTATTGGTTTCATTGCTTGGTTTGGAAATTGTGTTTGTTCATTGTTATGCTCTGTTAAAAAAAGACTATTTTTTGATGCTGTGGAAAGTGAAAATGAGAGTGATAAATCTATGAAAGCAAAGTTGCTTTTTAGAGTGATTGTTACATTTTTGGTTATGGCTTTAGCATTTCTTTTGTTTGAACTTGTTGCTCATTTCAAAGGGTTGTACTATTTTCATAATCATAATTTGCATATTCCACAAAGTTGGGAGATTAAAGGGTTGTTTCATGAGGTTTATGTTAGGTGGTTGAGGTTTAGAGTTGATTATATTGCATCAACAATTCAATATCTTTCAAATTTCTGCATAGTTTTGTTCTTGATTCAGTCTGTGGATAGAATGGTTTTGTGTCTTGGTTGCTTTTGGATCAAGTACAAAAAGATTAAACCTTTGATTGTTGATGGAAATGTTGAAGATGATTTGGAAGGTTCCAACCATGGTTTTCCTTTGGTACTTGTTCAGATTCCTATGTGCAATGAGAAAGAGGTGACACTTTTCTCTTATTCATGGTTTTTCTGTACTTGGTTAGTACTTACCTTCTGATTTTCATTTTTATTTTAATTTTAAAAAGAAAAAGGGAAAACAAAATTGTCGGTGGCGACCTTATTTCAAAACTAGTCAATCATCAAGTAAGGCCACTTAGTGTTTGTTTTGTTGTGCTGCTTCAAAAGTTGATTTTGAATTAATTGATTCAGGGTAAACACGAGTTTAATGTAAAATGATTTATGTTTCGTAAAAGTTGGTTGAACGGTAAATTTGAGGGTAAAAATTAATTGTCGAGTCAAAAAAGCTTCAATTTTTGGCCTCAAGTTAGAATCAGTTGTAGAGGTAAAATCAATTCTACTTTACAACATTCTAACATGTCAAAAATCAATTCTACACTTCTAGAATCAAATTTACGTACTCCTGAAGTGGAACTAAACTGTTTTTTTCCCTTGGCATATGCTATCCGTTAGTGATTTCAAAGGAAGTAACTAGTGGAGTATAGTTGACTACATGATGCTACTGTTTTGAAACTTAACATTTGATTTTGTGGATAAGTACTCTTTGTTGGCAGTAATTGAGGATCATGATTATGACTTTGGTATTCAATGTAGGTATATGAACAATCTATATCTGCAGTCTGTCAACTTGATTGGCCTAAAGATCGGCTGCTTGTTCAAGTTCTTGACGACTCTGATGATGAGAGCATACAGTGGTTGATCAAAGCAGAAGTTACAAAGTGGAGTCAGAAAGGCGTCAATATCATCTACCGTCATAGGAAGTTTAGAACTGGTTATAAAGCAGGAAACCTCAAGTCTGCGATGAACTGTGATTATGTGAAGGATTACGAGTTTGTTGCAATTTTCGATGCTGATTTCCAACCATGTCCTGATTTCCTCAAGCAAACTGTTCCTCATTTTAAGGTAACTAAATTTGCTTTTTGTTTCTTGGTATTTCATAATTTATCTATCCATCAGTTTTAGATTTTCATTTTCAAGTTTTGGTTTGCAGGGAAATCCTGAGTTGGCATTGGTTCAAGCTAGGTGGACTTTTGTGAACAAGGAAGAGAACTTACTCACAAGACTTCAAAATATTAATCTGTGCTTCCACTTTGAAGTTGAACAACAGGTTAATGGAATCTTCCTTAATTTTTTTGGTTTTAATGGAACTGCTGGTGTTTGGAGAATAAAAGCACTTGAAGAATCTGGTGGCTGGCTCGAGCGAACAACTGTCGAAGACATGGATATAGCCGTCCGAGCCCATCTCAATGGTTGGAAATTTATCTATCTCAATGATGTAAAGGTAACCTTTTCTGGTCTCAATATATTGATTTGTGTGTGTTTGATTCTACAGTGATGAAAATTGATTTTGGTTAAAGCGAGTTTCAAGTGAAACAATTCATATTTTGTTACATTCACCTGAAGTGAGTTGAGCAATAAATTTGATTACTGGCTCTAAAATCATGTTTGTAAGCAAAAACTACAAATCATAGCTTCTAGTAAGAATAAGTTCTAGAGACAAATTCAATTCTAATTGAGAATCACTTTAGAATGAACTTGATCTGGGTGAAGTAATTGTCTGCAGTGATTGAAAGATATGTTTCACTAATTTTTGGAATGAAATACCAATGAAAAACTGTGAAAATATTAAATTTGAGTTGCAGTTTTGGTCTAAACATTAAGAATAACACTTTTTAGGTGCTTTGTGAGCTTCCTGAATCATATGAAGCTTATAAGAAACAACAACATCGATGGCATTCCGGTCCAATGCAACTCTTTCGTTTGTGCCTTCCAGCGATCATAACCTCTAAGGTAAAGTATTTTCTTTCATTGTTTCATATTGCACAATTTTCAAGGGAAAAAAAACACAATCTAAGCACGTTGTTGTTTTCAATATTGTCACAGATTGCCTTCTGGAAGAAAACAAACCTTATATTTCTATTCTTTCTTCTCAGAAAGCTAATCCTCCCATTCTATTCTTTCACATTATTCTGCATCATTCTTCCATTAACAATGTTTGTTCCCGAAGCCGAGCTTCCTATTTGGGTTATATGTTACATTCCTGTATTCATGTCATTCTTGAACATTCTTCCCGCCCCGAAATCCTTTCCCTTTCTCGTACCTTACCTATTGTTTGAGAACACAATGTCCGTAACCAAATTCAACGCCATGGTATCTGGTTTGTTCCAGTTAGGAAGTTCGTATGAATGGATCGTTACCAAAAAATCAGGCCGCGCATCAGAGCCTGACCTATTAGCTGCCGAAGAACGCGATTCAAAGGCAATGAGTCTCCAACTTCATAGAGGGACTTCTGATAGTGGTCTTTCTGAGCTTAACAAGATAAAGGAATTTCAAGAAATCGTTCCACCGAAGAAAATGAACAAGATATATAAGAAAGAGCTTGCACTTGCATTCTTGCTGCTAACGGCTGCAATTAGGAGCCTGTTATCGGCGCAAGGGATGCATTTCTACTACTTATTATTTCAAGGTGTGTCATTCCTCCTTGTAGGTTTGGATTTAATTGGAGAGCAAATGAGCTAAAAGATCGGAATGAAAAGGACGTGTAAATTAGAAAATTGATTGTTATACAGTTAAATAATTGAAGAGGCCGACCGATATAGATTGTTGCTGGACAGTCTGTTTTGGCAGTTATATTCAATGTTCCTGAAAATGGCTCGGGTAAAATGCTAAAAGCCGCCGCGCGTCAAATCATAGATAAGTTTTTTTATTTGTGAAGTGTCTTCATAGAAACTTTTCTGTTTTTTTGTCCTTTGATTGTTGTCCACAGTACAATTTTCTGTAAGATAAACTGATTCATTTTATCATTTATATATGCCACACTACTGTATCACATTTGGTTCATTTGTATCTTTTGAATGACATGTAAAGATTCATTGCAACTGGATTCTCTGCAGTTAAGATATCAATGCATTCACATAGTCATGCGATCTCAGCCGTCCAAATATAAAATCAGATAATTTACAGGGAAACCATTCAGTTATGTCTAATCTTGTGAACCTCATAATTTTTCTTACAAATCCAAATCACATTGTACATACTCTCTAAAAGCTAACACCAAGCAACTTGTGACTCACTTTTCAAATACTTTATCTATAACATAACATGATATTGATATGCTACAGCTCCCAACAACCAAATCTGTTCACTTAACTGAAGGTTTATGTGTATGGACCCAAATTTCATTTATGTGCAACTATGCACAAAGCAAAAACTTTATTTAAAATCCTTGTTATTATAATAAAGTTAAATGTGCTCTTGGTCTCTGCAAAATGCCCTGCCCTTCATTGAAGTTGGAATCCCCACCCATTCCCATAATTGGTCTTGCTACAAAAATTCATGTTAGTACTTGACACAGACTAACAAGTTGCAGGGTCCATTTCTAGAATAATAAAGTAAATAAAGGACCAAAATTTTAATATAAGTTAGCCTAGTATGTAAAGTTTAGCTCAACTAAGTATTGTCAATGCCGGTAGGTTTGACACTTTGATTCATCTGAGATTATAAAGTTGTGTGTGAATTTCGGTGGTGTTTATCACTTATTCTACATACCAAATAAAATACAAGTTAATTTAACTTAAATGACAGATATTTTGTATGAACTAAATACATATTTAACATAGGATATGTTTCAAGTTTTTTGTTAGTTCTGGAAGTTATATAGATTTGCTTTATTTGTGACATAACACATTAAAAATATTTAGAATGGTAAATGAAAATGTCGGCAGGCAGTAGAGTTTTTTTAGGGAAAAAAGAAAGTACTGAATGAGAATTGGTTCACTAATATGGAGTTTTGGCCTTAGATTTATTTAGAAATGGATGAAATTGTACTAATGTCCCACATTGGACCCAATTTGTTTTTTGTTTTAATTCAAACTTTAAGCATAACCAAATATATTTATTATTGTATGCCTTAGGGTATATGCTGCCCCTAATGCAATCGTTGTTTCAATAATGGTAGGACACATAAACAGATACCCCTCAAGGTTTGTGGACCCAACTGCCTCCACAAAGCATTTTCTTTTCTGCTTTTGAAATACTTGAGTCCTAAATCCATCATAGCAAATATACTAATTTTTAGTACTTTACTAGGAGATTGATTATTGTCTAAAATTTACACGTTTAGTCTCAATAAAATGTTACTTTATGTTTTCTTATGCGTTTACATGACCTGTCCACTTTACCAACTAACATTTATTATAGTGTATTCTTTTACTTTTAAAGATTTAATTCATATAAAAAGTTTTAATTTTTTGGGTTACTATGATATTGAGACGAAGTTTCCACCGTCCTTTAACAATGACTAATCTCGGTCGAAGAACTTGTTGGATACATAAGATGGTTTCTTTTCTTTCAACCGGATTTTTTCATACACTTAAACCTGAAATCAAACTCATGACTACATTTTTAAGGGGTTAATGTCCCTTATTATTTAGACCAATTCATTAAAGTTATAATTTATATACACTTTCAACGCAAATAATTTTTAAACCGTCAATCAACCATCATCTTTAACTCATTAAAAATATATGACATTTATCTTAATCACTTTAAAATTACATACATTATTGATTGTAAAGTGTTGATAGTATAAAAGTTTTTATCTGGTTGAATATCAAAATTAAACTCTTACTTTTGCACAGGGACATAAAAGGTACATTTTTATAGTTTGTTCCATTTCATTTTGTCTTACCCTTACTTTGGATGTCAAAAATATGTAAGCAAGTGGAGCATGGCTTTATTTTGGTGCCCTCTCCCTTTCCTCGTTTAAAATTTACAATAAAAACATAAAAGGTTAACTACACCAACTTTTATTTCAAACTATCATTAAAAAAATAACATATTTCAAACGTATAATCTTTGACAAAATCAACTGCGTTTAAGGTTTGCAATTTTTTTTAGTTTGTCTCTATCAAGTTCATGTTTAGATTAGACAAATTTTAATGTGGATTATCTTCATAAGTGGTATATCATGGATCAATACTTAAAAATGTTTAAAATTTCAATGGCGGCAATCATCGTCTTTTTTTTTGTAAGACAATTATCGTCTCTTAGTAGTAGAGGTTAGTGACACAATTGATATCAACTCGATCAAAACAAAAGAAAATAAACATATAACTTGTATATATGGTCGCACTCAACCAGATCACTGTCTTAGTCGTAAAGATGAGAGAGCTCTAATTTTTACTTTTTAAGATTACCACCAACCGTCTTAGAATTTCCGATAATTTTAAATATTTATCAAGGATGGACTAGTGAACCACTTATGAAGGTAGTACACCTTAAAACTCAGCGTTTAAATTATCTTTGTGAGAAATAAAAGTGATTCTAGAAAAAATATAATAATTCTAACGGATTTAGGTACTTGTAGTTTATTTGTGTCTAGTCAAAAATTTGTAGTTTAAAGCTTGAAGTGTTAATCTTAAATTTTATAGTGGGTCTAATGATCAAATTTGCCTAAAATACTAGGGTGCGACATGTAGTAGAATATTACAATCGAAATTTGTAAATGGTGTGTATAATTTTATCAAAAATTTAAAATAACATATCAATTTTAAGATTTCATTTTCAAGTGATGAATTAGAACATTCTTTAACATAAAGGTGCATCAATGCTTTTGCATCAAGTTGCATCAATCATTTTAGTGACCCCAAGGCTCTAAATTATGAACAAGTCTTCTATAGTTGGACACAAGTTTAGACACACTCACATATACGAAAAATATAAAATTAACTTTTTTATTATTTTTGAAATACTTAAAAGAATAAGATATGAAATTTATATTTTTGAAACTACTGCATTAACCGAGGATCCATGACAGAGATACGAGAATAAACAAAAACAATGCAAACTCGGAAAAGAGGAAGAAAGCTATCCAACTCATTTGTGTTGTTATATATTTGAGATCAAGTGGTGTGACAAAAAAACTCACCATCAAATAGTAGAAGAATCAAAAGAAAAAAAATGGAACAGAAAAAGAAACTAACCCACCAATGTGATTTTCAATCCTTATTTCCTTTCCATTTTATTACATGTGAATTTGTAATTGATTGTGTCTAAATATCATGTGTTGGCTCTAACCACCCAAGTATTTATCGGTTTGTATATCAAAAAGAAAGAAATATTTTTTTTTAGTAAAAATAGAAATATTTGGATGGTCACAACTTCAAATAAATATTATTTGGACACATACAATTTAATTGTATCATTTTAAAAATCATTTAACTATTTTTTTTTTCTACATTTTTTGTCTGGATGTCTTAATGATGTGCCTAAATATTATGATCATGTGTGTTCAAGTCATATCTTGTCTAATATAGGAATTTTAACACACATCTATGGCTGAAAATTTGGAGTATAACCTGAGTGATGATTGTTTTAACTCATCCATACAAAACCGACTTGTAATATAATAACCGTCTCCAATTATACACACATGTTCAAACTTCACCATATTCTATCCTATATGTGAGACTCACAACACGAATTTGAGGCTTTTTTCTCTACACATAAACTCTAAGACTCAACACTATTTTTCAACACCCTCTTACATAAACATATTATGTATCCAAATATAAGAGATGTTCTTTTTCAACCTCTTACATTTCTAAGAAAATCACACATGTATTCAGAAGTATACTCTAAAACCAAAAAAAGAGTTTTTGTTGGAAGTATACTTTAAGAAATATTATTATAAGCATACTTTCAAAATGACTTCGAGAATGAAATGAGATAACAACCTCCCAAATATAATTCAATTTACATTTATCCTAAGAAAGACACTAAGTGGTGCTTGTACATCATTACATTTTCTTAGTGGAGTGTAATAAGTATGACAATTACAAGATGAAGCTGTAAGAGGTGAATATGATGGCTGAACTTTGAGTCTCCAGCTGTCAGATAAATATTTTTTTTATCCCTTTGTGAAGGTGAATATGAGGTGAGGCAGTGAATGTTCTTTACCTTGAGCATTTCTTTTATGTCACAGGAAAATAGTGTAAAATGAATTGAATATTGACAAGAAACTCAACTGCATGTTCATTACTCATTGAGTTGTTGTGAGCTTATTTGTGGTGTTGAATGCGTTCACCTTTTTCACGTGAAGCACAATCTTATGTCACCCAGCTGTGTTATTTTGAAACACAATTTGTTGACACCGGATGAAGCTCGGATACTCCAAAACAGTGACATATCCGTATCGGATATTGATACTTCACGGATACTCTTAGATATGTATCCACGAAGTATCGAAATTAATTATTTTAATTTTTAATAAATATTTTATCGGATACTTATGTGATACTCCACAGATACATAATGATACTTCTAAGATACTTCACAGATACGTATCTTAGAAAAAGATGAAGAGTAAAAAAGTGAGACAATGTTGTAAAAAATTATTATACATGTATATGATTCAATTTTAGATATGTATCAATATAATTGTTTCTCGATGAAACACTTAAAATTATACTTCTTGTGGATGAACGTAGCGAGAGAGGTGATTCGGTTAATCAACATTAGATAAAATTTGTGTTGAGTTCTTTTAATGATGTTTTTCTCGATATCCCAACGTATGAAAATGTAATATGGTTTATAAGAAAACGTTCAAAAAAATTTATTTGGATCGCATGTATTAATTTTTAAAAATTGTAATTTTTATAATAATACAATAATGAAGAGTAATCAGTGTTAATTTTCTTCAAGTATTTTACATACATATAAGTTTTATTATAAAATTTTGTTAACGTATCCTAACCGTATTGTATCCTAAATTTTAAAAAATTCGCGTAATCCACGTACCCGTATCGTACCGTACCCGCACCCGTATCCGTATCTAGGCTTATATACATATTTGTTGGGTTCGATGGTGACTCATTCATTAGTCTCATATATATAGGTTGTAAATGTGTTAAATATCAATATGTAAACTATATAGTTAATGTCTTAAAGTTTTTGTTGATATATTTGATGTTCAATTTTTTGATGGTTGTGAAACATTGACTCGCTGTTGGTTACAACATTACACCGAACTTTCTAACCGATTCAGCTTGTGGGAGTGAGAGTGGATACTGGTGTATATTAGATCGTTGTATGAAATCTACCATCAAAATAACAAAATTTTTGATATATAAGAGAGATGAGAGAGATGGTATAGATATTATTTAATAACGTTGCATGTAAACTTTTTTTGTTTGATCGTTAACATTGCATGTAAGCAAATGAAAGTACATACAATTTATGTGTCACATTTTTTTTTTATGTCAAAATATTCCGTATTGTGCAGAGAGAAGAAGGATCAAAGCTTAAGTTATTTCTTCAACCTAATTGTTACAGGGTTCTCAAGAAATATTATTGAAAAATATGTATCAATTAAAAATGCTCTTGTAATAATTATGAAATTTTCAAACAAACATATTCTCATATAAACTAAAATTAACATCTCCTGATTTTGTTTAAAAAAAAAACGATTTTTCTACAGATAAGGCCACGTTTCGAATGAGTATGAAGAACTTGTTTAGTTATGTTCTGACTTATATGATAAGCATGTACTCTATATACAGTATATTCAGTTGTTTACTTAATAAATATATGTTCTAAAGTATTGTTAGATGGATTACACCAGTTACAGACGGTATAAATATTATATGGATGCATCCTTTTCAATGCAAGAGATCGTGTTGGTATTGGTATGTGTATTCGAAGATTGTTTGATGTTTCCTTCAACAAAAAAAGTTTGTTTGGCATTGGCTCGAACAATTTAGTTTTCTCCTATTCATTTATGGATGAGAGGGAGGTGTATGATTTTGTTGGTTGCTTTGAATTTAATTTTTCAACTAAACAATGTTGATTTTGAGCTTGATTTTAAGTGGATTTTTGATAATTTTCATCGCTCACATTTATAGACCACTATGCTGATTCAAGTGCTATAAACTTTCTTCTTTCTTGTTGTTAACATAACTCTCACATTAAATTTGTTAAGAGACAAACAAATAAGGTTTTACCAACACTTTTTGCTTAATTGGCCATAGGTTTAACTAACTAACATATCTTCAGTAATATTCTTACATGTATTGCTCCTATAGTCCTATTATATCTAATGAAACAACTTAATGCTGCTCCTTTCAAACAAATTTTTTGTTTATTCAAACATGCTCTAGATTTTTAAAGACTTTTTACAAGCAAACTTTTATAATAAAAAAGCATAAACTTATTTTAATCGAGGAAATATTCCAAGCTGAGTAAAAAAGTATTGTATAGTTTCAACAAACCTTAAAAATATATATTATTTTTTGTTTACCTATTACTTAATATTGACCCAAAATACTTTATTGATATTATAGATAGGTAAATGCTAATATGGCATGGCATAGAATACCAAACTAAAATTTATTATTAGAAATCGTGCCAATTTATTTTATTTTTTTGTTAGAAATTATTTTTTCAATAATAAATACTTTGCTATTAGTGCAATAATTAACACGTGCTTTAGCATCACTCTTATATATAATATACCAAAAGTAGGATGAAAAAGGCTTAAACCTACCAAGAACATGTCATGAAGAAACTTGTCTATTTGTGAAACAGTAAACCATACCAAACGATATTTGGAGACATAACTGGCCAAAGCTACCATAACCATGCAATCATTTGGACCCTTCTTTAAAGGTTGTCATCAAACTTGACCCTTATTGCCAAATGCTTTGTCCCTCTGCTTCCAGATATACTGTTATTCCTGAAATACAATATCCTCCCACCGACAAATCTCAACCAAAAAAACCATCTCAACAAAAATGACAACTTGGAAAGTGGCCATCTCACCTTATACACTGTATGTTTGTTTTGCAGACTACAAACTCATGTGGATCACATTTCTCTTTGTGATTTTTTTTGTATACAATTTGTAAAACAGTCACATATGTGACATATTAACTCAGATTATTATCATATATTACCAGTTAATTTCAACTATAGACTTTTATGAATTGTAGGGCATATTAGATAAAAATAATACTTTTCCACAACCTTTTATAAATAACTTCAATTATAGACTTTTATGTGTTATTGTCAAGGAAAAAGGAAATGCAAATCACATGGAAAGTTGTAGGTCCCCAATGCACATGGAAAGTTGAGATAAGATACCGGAAGGAGTTTAACGAGAGTCAAAGTTCGAACCCTAACTACTACAAAACATACTAACATTTGCCCATGAAAAAAACATTGAAAGTAGTCGTGTGTATTTGGAAAGCAATGGCTTCAAGACGCCACCGCATGGTTGGAGCAAAGCTACATCTTGAAGCTTCAATCGGATGAGCAGTTGAAGCCACAACCTGCCACAGTTCTAAACGCACTAAATATTCTAGGATTTTACAAAAAGAAAAACATACTCTGCAGTGTTTCAATAATTAAAGAATTCAATTAAAATGATTAGAGCCTATAAAGTACAAATTAGGGTTCAAAGGATATAATCAAACATTGCTATGTTTCATAATGTAGCTCTAGCATTCTCTCAACTAGTCCTATACCGAGTTGGCCTGTACAAGAACAGAAAACATTCGAGACGAAGTCATAATTCCGTAACATAGAAACAGAAACTTAGCCGTCCGTGCATCATCACTTAAACGAAAAAGTTTCTTCACTGCCCTTCTTGTAATGATGTGTAATCTTTCACCATTAAAATCTCACCACATAATTTTTGTGGTATTTGTTCCAACTTATTTCCCTCTTGCCATGCTTGCCCTACTGAAACACCGGGTCCTAGATAGCGAACATATATAACAATTTGATCGTTGAAAGGATAAGGATGTTTAACTGCAAAAATAAAATAAAATATTATAGTTGGGATATGTGATACAAATCACAGCCAACACCACAAAAATTAAACACCAAACAAGATATCGATAAGCATTAAGCAATGGAAGAATGTATGTGTATTACAGGAGTCGGGATAAAATATGAACACGAAGAGAAACAGTATATCTAAAAACAGTGGCGGAGATTGAATGGTTTTTGTGAGGGGGCCAATTTGTTTAATGTGCTTAGGTGCTTGTGGTTAGGTGGTTTAATCCTAGTGACTTTTGCTTGCTAAATAGAGTTCAAACCCAGAACATTGCATAATAGCATTATTCCCTTAAAGGAATCAAACACAGCATGCACAAAGCAGGCTTTGCCGCTGGACCAAGTGATGTATTGGTTATATACGCACACATGATATATTTAACATAAAAAATGTCATAATATGTGTATATACCTATTAAAAGTGAACCTTTTTGGGGGGCCGTGGCCTCCCTATGTCCCTATAAAGATCCACTACTAACCAGAAAAAGCCATCATGAGAACAATGTTACAAGGATACACTGTACAGATATTTCTCAGAGAACTTGATCGTTTAAGGGTTGAATATTAGTGACATCTAAAAATCAATATAAATTTAAAAAAATTTACACACCACTGGCTCCCAAAACCACGATGAAGACTTCAGAACCAAGGTGATTACACTTTAATAAGAAGATACTATAGCAATAAGCCTGCCCAGATATTCAATGAAGATCAGTGTAATTACCCCAATGTTTTTAAAACCGGCTGCTTTAATTAGTGGAACCAGGAATCGGCGAGTTCCTCGGTTGATTTGATCTCGGTTACGTTACAGTCTGATTGAAACAGACTTAGCTGGTTTTTATTTTTTACATTTTTTTATTTATCTTTACTCTTTAATACTTATTTCTTTTTCATGTATTTGTCATCCGGTTGAACTGATTGAACCAATTAAATCATGACCCAAAGGTCTCACCAATTCAATCTTTGGTCCAGTTTTAAAACAATGAATTACCCCTAATACATATAAATACATGAAACATCATTGAATATAAACTTAAAGAAGTAAATAATAAGATTATTCCTGAATGAAAAAAATAAAATTGCCTCTACCTGGTCTAGGAAATCCTGGTGGAAGTTCTTTGATATCATACAGTCCATCCCCAAATTCATATGCTAAATCACAAGGCTGCTCAGTTGACAGCACTTCCTTAACTTGTGTCATCGTAAAATACAGAGGAGCGAAAGAATTAGCAAATGAAGCCAAAGATGATCCGCCTGTGGTAGTGAAATTCACAAAATATGTTCATAGCAAGAACAATTAAATTAAGCTTGAATAATAGAGAACCGTGTTGCAGTAATAGAAGAACAAATAAAACCCAAGTAGGAAAAATGAAATTCTTCAAAGAACATTAATTAATGCACGATTACATCGATGTATAGAGAAAAACCAGCATGCTTTTACAACCTCATCAATAAACTTCTCCAATGCTAATATTGAAGCATTAAGACTGAGAAACCATGATTTAAAGAATTTGACAGATCAATAAACAGGTGAAGCTAAAATAAACTTGCATTATACTATTTTCACTTTTGGACAATCAAAATATACATAGATGGATAAAACTTATTAACAAAGAAAAGGGATCACATGTTAAATATCATAGAACAATTTCAAGACTAGTACATGAGAAAGTAAAAAGCCTCTATGTGTGCATGCGTGTGTGCATGCGTTGCTTTGCGACAAATAACTATTTTCCAAAACTTTGAATAAATATGTGCAATGAAGCGCCATATAAATATGTGGAAGTATTCAAGTCAATAAACTACACATCTTTTGTGATTTTATTTTTTGGCTTACACGTTGTTGCATGTAACTAGACATCAAAGTGACATTCATGATCAGACAGACAGTGCAATGTGGAGATATAATGAGCAGTGGTGTTCACGATTGCTGGGGCATACTTGACTACAGCGAGTGATTTTGTTAAGGAATTTATGCATTTCTATGCCAAAAATTAAGAACCTTACCAATAAGTCGTCCATAGGTCTTCCTATCCTTGCCAGAAAATATAGCCTTAAAGCGTAGCAAAACAGTCGGCCTAAGTTTTCAAATATACTGTATAAGAGGGAAAAAGCAAATAGGAAATTAAAAGTTTACCTTTCTGAATGAATTAATCCAGGAAATTAGCAATGGACCTATTTCAAAAAGTTTAATATTAAAAATCAGGTTTTTAAAGATTGAGACGTGCTAAAAATTAAAGGCAAATACACACAGAATCACAAAATGAATTTTGAGACAAAATATACATTGAGGTACAACAACAACATAATGTTGGAAGAGAAAACTATCAAAGAAGGTAGGTTGAAGTTGCACAGAAAGAAACATTTACTAATTCAATTTAAAAGATTTTATTTCAGTAAATTCGAATTGGAAAAATCTTAGGTATAGTGGCTAGTGAGCAATACGAGAAGCCATGTTGTATTCATTCTCCATCCATTACACTCCCTCTGACATTAGAACACAATGGAGTATGATGAAGGAATGCATTTAGGCCCTGTTTGGATGAACCACTTAATTAAGCGCTTATCATACAAGTGCTTATGTATATGCTATTTCTAAAACAAAAGATAAAATAAAAGTCAAATTGTTTTCGCTTAAGCTATATGAGTTGTTTACTTAAGCTATCTTGAAGACTTATGAAAATAAGTTGAAAACAACTTATGTTTCCATAAGTTCTTCCAAGCAATCTCATAGGGAATTAAGACAGTTGATAAGTTCGAATAAGTCAATCCAAACAGGTCTTAATTCATTGTATTCAACTTAATAGTAACAAACACCAACAGAAGTAATTAATCACGATTCACTTCACTTACCTCCACTTGTTCTGCAGTTGTAATATTCAAGCATCGCATCATCTTTGTTGGAGTTGATCAACAATGTAGATTCACTTTTCTTTACTAACTTGGGATCCTCATATCGTGTACCAGCTATCTGCCAAGCCATTGATATAAGTCTGCACAAATCCCTCAAAGATGTTCATACTCCCACATTTAAATAAGATCATGACAGAATATCAAGTACAGTTTAGCATATTATGAGCATATAAATAAAGGAGTGAAGAAAAGACCTAGGATTTATCGATAGCAGTAGTCGATGACGCCGTTCCTCCGGAATATCTTCAATTTTTTTCCTAAACATATAGATTAAAAGTGAGTGAGAGAAAAATTGGTTTCTTTAGGTTTGAGAATTTTCATTGATACAATTGCAACATGACTAAACCTACCAAAAAGTCAAGAACCTAGTTTCAATGAACTCCCCTCATTGTATGTAGAGTAGACAAGTAGATATACAACTAAATGCCTTCTTTACATTAAAAGACTAGCATTACATAATCACTATTGAAGATCATATCCAAATCCACCGTATAAAGTGGTTGGTATAACTGAACAGAAAGCAGTGGTTCTTTGATATCCATAACAAGTACATCCCCCATTCTCAAACCACAAAAGAAAGAGCTTTCAACACCATCATCAATAAAAACAATCATGGCTCTCATCATGGATACACAAGGTGATCAACTTTAGATGCGTTACGTTTCTACATTAGCAGACATCGCATAATGATAATTACAATTGAAAGTCACGTTCAAATCAACTCTATAAAGTCGTTGGAATGGCAAGTAAACCATCAATTTAGTTCTTTAAGTAGCACTAGGGCAGCCCGGTGCACTAAAGCTCCCGCATACGCAGGATCCGGGAAGGGGTCCCGCCATTTCGGTGTATTGTACACAACTTTACCTTGTTTTTTACACAAGAGGTTGTTTCCAGGACTTGAACCCGTGACCTTTCAGTCACATGACAACAACTTTACCGTTGCACCAAGGACCCCCCTCAGTTCTTTAAGTAGCACTAGAGTCACTAAAAAATAATTAGTGTTTGGTGATCACCTATAGATTAATTTGAGGATTTCATATAATTTAAAGACTATTTATTATTTTCATATAGTATAACAAGAACTTCGTAGGAGACTTGAGTGGACTAAATTGATAGTTTACTCTTGGTATAGTTGACTGAACACAAATTAGTGTCTATTGGTATACTGTTATGCCTTATGTAGTACTAACACTTCAAATTGAAGGTGTTCCGGCGAGGAACTTTAGTGACCTCTGCTGGCAGTATACTGTGCTCAAGGTCAGGTGTTTAATGTTTATGTCGAATGAATGACTTCCTTTTCTCCTTAGTTCGCTCTTCCTTGGAAAGCAAGTCAAGTTTATAGATCATGGGCCGAGTATATTCGAGAAGTTATAAGTCCGCCAATGCAAGACTTAAGTTCTTTAAGACTAATCCGATGTACAACGAATATTTTATAACAGTCCACAGCCCCCCAAACGTAAAGCCTGTAAAGGCGAAATGCTTAACATAATGAGCCCGGACATTTAAAACTTTATAAAGGTCTAGAATGTGTGTTAGTGTCCAACACTGTCACAATACCGACAAATGCAGCACATTCAATCATTTCTTTTCCATAAATTATTATCATATCTACATGTCAATGTATATCTAGTGTATGTTCTTCATAGGTTACAATAGCTGAAACAGGGTGATGTACCCCACCCACCCCACTCCACCAAAATCAACAAAATTGCTAACCTATCTTCCTAGTTTTGTTTTTAACTCTTTCCGCCTCATGTATTATAAAACAAATATGACAAACAAATAAAAATACCAATCCTATATAGGGCATGTTTGGATAAGCTTATTTAAGGCTATCTACTGATATGATATAAGCATTTGTGAGGTTGTTTTGGCGAACTTACGAAAACAACTTATGACGTGTTCATAAGCTGATTTCAGCTTATTTCTATAAATTCTCCAAGATAGCTTATGAAAACAGCTTATAACTTATATAAAAAAATTGACTTTATTTGATATTGTATAATAGAAGTAGCTTATTCTTAAGCGCTTATATGCTATAAGCTGCAAATTAGGTCCGTTTGGATTGACTTACTTTCAAGCTTATAAAAAATAGATTACGCAAATAAATAAGCTTTTATGTTAATTCATAAGTTCTCACTGATAAAAATTGTATCTTTATAAGTTGTTGGGGTTGGTGTAACTGAACATAAAGCAGTAGTTCTTTGATATCCATAACCGGTATATCCCCCACTCTCAAACCACCAACAAAAGAACTTTCAACACCATCATCAATACAAACAATCATTTGCTCTCAAGGATACACAAGGTGATCAACTTTAGTAGACATCGCATAATGATAATAACAAGGAAAATGCTAACTTGTGCCCTTGGGGCACAAGATAAGAATCTAAAAGTGGAATTAAAAAATAAATGTTGCATTGAAAACATAAACTTTGGAGTTTTTAAGATTGTGAATGCACAATTTCCAACATCTAATTTCTATATTTAGTTTCTTATCTTGTGCCCTTAGGGCACAAGTTAACAAGACCCTAATAACAATTGAAAGTCACATCCAAATCCACTCTATAAAGTCGTTGGAATAGCAAGTAAACCAACAATTTAGTACTTTAAGTATCACTATATTCACTCTCTCCCACTTAGTTCCTAAGGCTATAGTATATAAAAATTATTAGTCTTTAACTATATGAAATCCGTCAAATTAGTGTATGTTATTAAATACTGATAAGATATAACTAGGGACGAAAGAGACAAATTCCATATAGGTCAGGAACTAACTTGACAGATTTCATATAGTTTAAGGACTATTTATTATTTTCATATGGTATAACAAAAACTTAGTAGGAGACTTGAGGGACTAAATTGATGGTTTACTCTTGATATAGTTGACTGAAGAAAAATTAGTGTCTATTGGTGCGCTGTTATGGCTTATGTAGCACCAACACTTTAAATTGAAGGTGTTCCGGTGTGGAACTTTAGTGAGACCTCTGCTGGCAGTATACCATGCTCAAGGTTGGGTGTTTAATGTTTAGGTCGAATGAATGGCTTCCTTTTCTACTTGGTAACCTCTCCCTTAATACTGTTATCCTGGGTAGTGGGAAAGCAGGCCAAGTATATAGATCACGAGCAGAGTATATTTGAGGTGTTATACTATACCTCCACCAATGTTAGACTTAAGTTCTTTGGGCCTAATCCGAGGTACAATGAATATTTTATAACAGTCCACAGTCCCCCAAACGTAAGCATGTAAAGGCGAAAGGCTTAACATAATGAGCCGAGACACTTAAAACTTTATAAAGGTCTAGAAGGTGTGTCAGTGTCCAACACTGTCGTGATACCGACAAATGTGGTTACATTCAATCATTTATTTTTCCTCAAATTATTATCATACCTACGTGTCAATGTGTGTCAAGTGTATGTACTTCATAGATTATAGCTAAATTAGGGCGACGTCCCCCACACACCCCATTCCACCACAATCTACAGAATTGCTAACCTATCGTCCTAGTTTTGTTTTTTACTCTTTCGGCCTCTGGTACTATAAAAAGAATATGAGTAACAAATAAAAATTCCAATCCTATATAGGGCCTATTTGAATTAGCTTATTTGAGGTTATCTACTGACATAAGCACTTGCGAGGTTGTTTCCGTGAACTTACGGCAACAACTTACGATGTGTTCATAAACTGTTTTCAGCTTATTTCTATAAATTCTCCAAGATAACTTATGAAAATAGCTTATATAAAAAAAAAAAAAATTAAATTTATTTGATATTTTATAATAAAAGTAGATTATTT
>Ga0099826_10000455_pt1 | contig 19664 bp, 15 predicted proteins | sample Mtrugardesep15_FD_76830 | JGI IMG/M metagenome (GOLD analysis project Ga0099826, IMG submission 76830) | Root nodule microbial communities of legume samples collected from California, USA - M. trunc garden sep15 | ecosystem: Host-associated > Plants > Roots > Nodule | place: USA: California... | reverse complement strand
TGTCGCGAATTCTGGTCTAACCTTTCCAAGAGGCTTCACAGTCATCTTTTCTAACATAGGCGAATTGAGAAGTAGAAATCTGATAAAATCTAATTCAGATTGAAAACCAGAGATTATGCCTTAAACTTTTTAATTGACCCAGAATGAAGTAAAAGTACATGATCAACAGTTCTCAAAAACTTGCTACTCCATTTACTGGAAAGATGCATCAGAGACACAATGTTTATCGAACACAAGATTTGGTGGTGTATACCAGTTGCTTCTCCATTTACTGGATAATACACTTGTTCTCAATGCTTCCTTAATTGGCAAGTGTAAGAGAATCTGGTCTATTACATCACCTGGTAAGCAACTAATTCTATCCAGCTCTGCATCTTTAATTGTCAAGCAGGTAGACTTCGAACGCTTTCTTCCCTTTACATAGATATATTCATATTCAAACAAATGATAGATGAATCAGTAAACAAACTATGTTAATAACGTACAATCATATATATGTTTATACAAGAATGTTAGGTCCACAGAAAACCTTGAAACACAAACTAATGTAACTTCATTAAATGAAAAAAGTGCAAAGTTCTTTACTCTTCTGAATTCAAATTTAAAAAAATGGTGTGATTACAAAGATGGTTTACTAAAATGGTGTGATAGCACTGAACCAGTTTGTTTGTGTGTGCGTGTTTGTATTTTTATTTTTATAATAGAAAATGATCAAATTGAAATAATAAAGATCAAGAAAGTGCACCGAGTGTTGTTGAATTTCGTTATAGGACAAATGGAAATTGTGCAGAACTGCATTGCACTTCAATTCAACCCATATCGTACATGTGATATGATTATGTAAGGGACTGGTAACGTTTTAGTGTATTAGCAAGAGACAATTGTAACATTCTCTCTTATAGTTGTTAATTACTTACTTGCTAGTCCTAACTCTAAATAAATCAACTGAAAGTCTAAAATACAAAGTAAAAGTATACATATGTTGATTACTCTACTAATTAAAATGTCATGCACACAACCAAACAATTAGGCTCAAGTGGTTAATGATGAGCTCCAGCAAAAGACGAATTGTTTGGAGAACCCGAGTTTGATTCTTAGGTAGAACAATTTTTTGCCAAATTATACTTACTTCGCAGTCGAACTCGAGATTATCAGGGGCCCACTCCACTGAGAACAGGAGGGTTAACACCACAAATTGAAAAAATATCATGTAGTCATGAGAAATTATTTATCTTTTTTAGATTAACTAAAGAAAGTACAGAAATCAATTGAAAGCATGAGATACAAAGTAAAGTATACTTTGTATTAGTTTATGTGTCATGTGTATTTTTTTTATTAAAATAAACTATTGTAACTGCAGAAAGCAAAAATGCTAAGTAAGTATAAAGCTTTGAAAGTCTACAAGTCCTAGATCAACCGGTAAATGCTCAGTTCGGACGCTCTGACCCGGGTTCCAACATGAGATCCCTAACTTGTGTGCAGGAGTTTTCAAGTGATTATTGTCATTTCGTATGAAGCACATACATGAACACCAAAAACCGACACGGACACCAATAATAATTTGAGAAAATAACATAATTCAGTATAATTATAGATGTTGTGTCGGTGTCATGTTTGACACCAACGTCTGTCCAACACCGGGACACACCCAATCCAAAGAGTGTTTGTGCTTCATATCAAACTAATTAAGTGTATAAAGCTTAAGCGTATTATATAAATGGAAGCCAAACTAAAAGACTAGAAGAATTAAGCTCGTTTCAAAGGTTAGTTTCAAGTAATCAAAATCAGAAAACTATTCACGAAATGCATAATAGAAAATATATTACAGAGACTCTGAGTTTCAGAAATTACCATGTGAAGCAACCGATCGAGTAGTTCCGGAAAAAGCAAATAATGTTTGAAGGTGAAGGGGTGCTTCAAAGGTTTAAACGGGAAAAACTCAACAACTTGGGAATTTCATAAAGCGTCTTCTAGTTCTTTTTGTTTTTTGTCAAAGTATTTTACAATTTTTTATTTTACTTTCATAAAGGCCTACTGTATTTCCCTAAAAAAAATTAAAAAAATAAATAAAGGCCTACTATGTCGCTTTTAACGGGACATCGTTTGTGTCACAAAAAATAAAAATTAAATATCATATTTATTCATCTTAAAACGGTAAAAAAAGAATTGAAGGAAACTTAAAACAGTAAATTTTTTAGTCTCTAGACTGGTCATTTATTTATTTATATTTTTTAAGGGTTTCCGTATCGTTTTTTTATCTAAGAACTAAGATCATTTTTCTAATCTTTCAAAACAAAAAATCATTTTTCCAATGACATCTATGTTTTTTTGCACAAACCAAAATGTTTTTTGCACAAACCAAAATCGTTTCTCCGCACAAGGTGTGCAAAAGAGAAGCACCGTTCAAAGTTTACAACGATAAGGTACCTTTAGAAAATAGACACCACCAAACAAAAATAAATTACAAACATACACCCAAATAGGGAAGTGGGTGTTGCCACCAGTCATGATAACAAATGTTAAAAGATGGCCATTTAGCTCTCAGCCATAAAAAAGAATTCAGTTTGATTTTCTCAATGAGTACGGAAGGATTTGAACCTGTATTTTTGAAGACACGGTTATTACGATCCTTCCATATCTCCCATACACAAGCAAACCAAATTACTTTAAAAACAGAGTGTGTACTACGCGGCATTCCGGCCATAAAAGAGAACTGAAAGAAATGTTGTCGCAGTTGACAAGGAGACACTGTAAATAAGCCTACCTATTTTCGAACCAGTAACCAAACATTGTTGGGAATCCCGCACTCTAAAAAGAGGTGAGTTGCTGGGAGTCTATTACGAAGAAGATGTCACACAAACAGAGACACTTTTGTAGGAATGTACCAATGTCAGACGTCGTCAACAAGGCTCCTATCCACCTGCTCACCAGAAGTTATAAATTGATAGGCTTCCCGAACTGTATAGCCATGAACAGGATCTAAAAGTCAGACATTAACCTGCAAAACAACGTTATGTAACAATAAAGTGCACTCCCTCACACTATCCTCCTCCTAACAAGCGGCGTCTCCACACCCACGTCATTGCCCCAACTGCCCACCATAAAGGTCCAATGACATTTATGTTATTTTAAATTATTTTTTTTGAAAAAAAATTTGTTAAGAAAAAATGTTATGAAATTTTTTTATTTACCCACCACCAAAAGATGGATAAAGTTATACATGTTGAATTGACATCAAGAAATATGATTAGGAAAATAGTTTGATGGGTGGTGTAGTCGTCATCTATTGTTAAGACTAATTTTTTTTAATGCAGGTGCAGGTACACCATCCCCATTGATGGAGTAGGACTCATAGCTGACTACAATGAACGACGAAGAGCTCAATCCCGTTACACAATGGATCTCAACCCAACAAACTATCTTTCTAGGTCCAGAAGGATCGCCCAAAAAGATTTTAAGATTTTGTCCACACGTGACCTAATAGCCTTAGTATTTCATGATTATAATTCAGTGGCCATTAATTGAGTCTTGCACTAAGTCACTAATAAAGTCACACTTTTAAGAATATGAATTTGTATTTCAAACCCCCAATGTTCACAGATTTCAAATAAAAATCAGAGATTACATGCTTAAAAAAAACACAGAGATTACACCATCATTTTATACATTAACACCATTAATAAAACCAAACAACAATTCCTCCAAATTTTCATCCATTTCATTGTTGGCCTTGTCCATCACTTACTCGTGTTATTACCTCAATCCTATTGTTTGCTTCATGATAAACAAATCCCTTTCATCTGCAACTTCTTCATAATACCAATCAAAATAGTTGCATCCTAACTGCGTATAAACATAAACACTATTGTAGATAAATAAACAAAGAATTTATAGGAAAATAAAATAATAATTGTTTTATGCTAAAGTGTGAACATCCTTAGAATCGTTTTCCAAAATTGACAATTGTCACGACCCTTCGAACCACAGTGAAATCCACACACCAACACTTTGGTGTCCAGCGTGGTTCTAAGCTCTAAGATTCATGTGAAACGTTATTTCAGCTATATATGATCTCCATCATAGTTCAAAGATCTTGGAAGGCATGATGAAGATGAAGCTCGCATGCTGGACATTTTTTATTAGTGTTGTAGAAACCATAAATAAATCAAATATTATTCAGTCAAATCCCTAATCCTTGGTTAGTTGATTATTATACTCCTTAATTTTGAATCATGTCGGCGAATTATGTAACTACGGGACAACTCATTGCTGAATCAGCCCAAAGCCGACCTCCATAATAATAGGGAACATCACTCACGAATGTTTCGTTTAAACAACAAAAAATCCAACAATGTTTATCACTTGCACTCGAAAACAATTTTCAAGTTAAATCCATTACTCCGCATTGCAATTTGTGCAACTCACGATAAAGTGAAAATAATAAAAGGAATATCCGATTAACGACATTTATTACAAAATCATAAATTATGAAAGTTCGCATAACATCTGACAACTAAACATGCACTACGGTTCTAAATAGAATTAGGAAATTAGGAAGATAAAATGAAATAAAATTAAAAAAAAAAAAACAAGATATTTCTCTTAGGAGCAAACAATATCACAATTTCATGTTGGCAGTAGTTAACTCCAAGTAAAAGATCTTCACCTCCTAAATCTCCCTACAAGAAGCCAGGTAAAGATTAGAGGGCATAATCAAATCTCAAAATATTGTTCATATGTTTCCACAATGCAATAGTTAAGCATAACATATCACAAATGTAACTGAAACTTCAAGTGATTTTGATGAAAAGGTGTACACAAAACTTAAGAAAATGTATCGTACTTCAAAGCCAGATTAAACTTTTAGAATAAATAAATTAAGATATGCAATGACTAGCAAATTTTTTCCTAAAAAAAAAAATGCTAGTCATTTCAAATCTCAGTATATCGTTTCCAATCAAAAACAAAGACAAGACTATGGAATTATACTTGAGTGAAGCAACACAAGTAATTGGTTCTAACTTTGAAACTATGCATCTAATTGGAGACTAAAGGGTCTTATTTATACTAAATTTTAACTCAAAAACTTAAACGCTAAGCTAATCCTCGAGGTGAATTGGATATGTTTAGGACACATCTAAAAAGGTAAACATTAACGATGGATGTTTTCTCATTGGTCAACAATTTTTGGTGAGTAAGCATTAGCTAAGTGTTCATTGTATTTCTTTTCTTATTCACCAATTCACAAATTTGATCCTTCTAGAAATATTTCTTTCTATTATTAAATTGATTCTTAAAATGTTTATTAATTCTTAAAAAGTTTTCTTTTAATGTGAAATCTCGACATGGTTGTTTATTAAAATGTTTTGATTGTGCTATCTTAAAATAATATAAATTGATATGGTATTAACTTTAAATAATATTGAAGGTGGCACTGCTAACCGTTATGTTAACGGTCTTATTATACTATTTGTTTTGACTGTGTATACTTTCACATGTTTTTTCACAACAGTGAAAATTAAGTTTGCATTAACATCCATTGAAATATAATGCCACCTCTAAAACTATTTAAAATTAAACTTGTTTTCAAATCATTTTAAAATTTACTACCATGACAATTGATATTATTTTATGGTAGCAAAATATGAAAATCTAAACAAGCAATCAAGTATGGATTGCACATTAAAAGAAAATAATTCATGAATTAACAAATAATTCAAAACATCAAATTAAAAATAGAAAAAAGTGTATTCTAGAAGGATAAAAGAGACATGAAAATTGGGACAAAAGAAAACTTATACAAAAAATCATAATTGTTAGATCACTACAAATGTTTGACTTTAACTGTAACTACTTTAAAAGTGACATATATGATTAATTGTGATTTAACATAGAGGATAAGTTGATGTTAAAATTGATGATAGATTATAGCTAGTGCCATAATGAGAGACCAAAATGACAGTTGAGAAATAGGTGGAAAAGGTATGCATTATATCTAACCAAAGCTAGTCCTATTATTTTTCTAGCACATGTTCAAACACAATATATTAATGGTTAATAACATAACAACAATCATAAGCTTATCAAACATTACAGATTGTACCTGATCAGAAAGTGGTTGTCGGTGCTACTTTAATGCGGTGGTTGACGATCTTGAAAATGCGTCAGTTGCATGTTGGAACGGCGGGAGGGTGTGTACCTGCAGACACTCTGACGCCCAAGTCAATAGAGGTTGATAATGGGGGTTTAGAGGTGAAAGAGATTCAACCTTGGAAGCTGCGAGGAGCCTCCTATTTATAGAGGTGGGTGAATGCAGAGCCGTTCTAATGACACACATGTGTCTGGAGGTTACGAAATCATGGGAAGTGTAACTGCCGGTGAGATATTCGCAAGAACGTGGGTAAATTGACATTAAATTTCGTTTGAACTGGTCTCTGTTTCTCTGTGCACCCCCTCGTGGGGAAGGGGTGTGTTGCGAGTAAGCTGCCAAATGCAGCATTTGGGCTTGATTTGTTATTGGGCCTAGGACTTTGAAAGGTCCAGAACAGTAGCCCCCCAAGTCGTGGCTCTTGATAAAGAGTGATGACTTTAGGCCAGTGAGGGAATTGCTCGTGGAGGTTTAGACTGCCTTGGACCTGTGAAGAGTTCTTGCGTAGGTAATACATGCTTTGTGTGTTGGAGCTTACTTAGTATCTTTGTAGTGGAGCGGTTATGCTCGCAAAGAATACCTCGTAAGTTCTACCATGAACAGATTAGGTGAGTTGGTTCTAAGAAGGTACCTCAGAACCTATCACATCGGCGATTATGTTGACACCAGGGTTAACGGTGTTGTGGAAGTATGATTGTTAGGATTCTTGGGATGCTCGCTGAATATGTTCGCGATGAAACTTAGCGGTTCACAAGGGAATGCCTCATAAGTTTATTACGAGATGCTTGCTCGGTACTGGAGGCAAACTTATCTCAGGACCTATCATATCGGTGACTATGTCGACATTAGGGTTAACGGCGTTGTGCACATGACAGTGCTCGTTGTACCTCTTGATGTGCTTGCCACACAATATGGTGCAAGTCCGCTTTTGTAAGTGAGGTGTGCTCGGAAACCATGTGCTCATCTATACTTCAGTGTAGTGGAAAAGATTCCCCCGCCAGAGAGTTGGTCGTTTATCAATCAATAATTAATGCCCACGTCTCACGGGTAAGACTGAGGGGACATGACCTTTGGTTCTCTCATGCCACATGCAAAGGCTAGTGTAGCACTTTAGTACCTAGCGCCTTAAGGGTACTCTATTTTGTATTTCCAAGGTTCCATCATCACCGTTGGTTTGATCATGACGTTTGGGAATCATTGCATTTGAACAGAACTGTTGGATGTATGGATGGGTGTGATCTGGATTGTTGTTTCGCTTTACTAATGAATGGTTGCGTGTGAAGGGCGACACCGGATCGCACTCGTTGTTTTCTGAAAGGTTGTGAGGGAAATATAAATAGTTTCAAACGTATGTTTGGAAACACTTTATCATTTTCGCATTCTTAGCAACCCAAAAACTTCAGATTACTTCAGTGCATTTTGATCCTTCAACCTTTCATCTTTAAGTCCAGTTCTTCACCAACTCTAACACAGGTTCGTTTCTCCTGCATTCTTTTACTGTTATACTGGTTTGATTGTAGTCTTTTTGTTTAAAAACTGTAATCTTGCATGAATAGTTTAGGGTTACTCCGTTACGGTGGTTTCCACCGTTGTTCTGGTGGTTTCCACTGTGTACGAGGAGTTTCAGAACTTAGAGTATGTTTAGGTGTTGTAGTTTTTAGGAGGAACTGCCGGCAATGGGTTAAGATTTAGTTAACAAGATTTAGGTGTTGTGGAAAGTCGTCACCATTTTGTTTTTCTCCTTTCGATCTATTGTCGTTTCGCGAAGATGTTCAATCCCTTCCTCATCATGGTTGATCTGATGGGTGAAGGAAGGGTGGATCTGATTGTTTAGATTCACTTTTTCCCTTCCTTATCTTTCAGGTTACTTATGGTCGATAGTTGCTGGATGAGAGACGAACCGTTAGAAACGGTCTCCGCTTTTGCGCCGTATGGAACGACAGAAGTTCATTTCGACTCCATAGGGAGGAGTGAGGATTGGAAGGTTGTTCTTCCGAGTACATCAAATAGAGTGTGCTCACACTACCCGGAATACTCCCTCCCTATGTACGAAGTGGTTTTCAAAGACATAGGTTTCCGATTGTCGTTTTCTGATTTCCAGCGGGAAGTCTTCAGGTGGACCAAATTGTCTCCACCTCAGATTCATCCCAAAACCAGAAAACTATTCACGAAATGCATAATAGAAAATATATTACAGAGACTTTGAGTTTCAGAAATTACCATGTGAAGCAACCGATCGAGTAGTTCCGGGAAAACAAATAATGTTTGAAGGTTATAGCATAGAGAGAAGGGGAAGGGGTGCTTCAAAGGTTTAAATGGGGGAAAATTCAGCAACTTGGGAATTTCATAAAGCTTCTTCTAGTTCTTTTTGTTTTTTTGACAAAGTATTTTACAATTTTTATTTTAATTTCATAAAGGCCTACTGTATTTACCTATAAAAAAAAAGGCCTACTGTATCGTTTTTAACTGGACATCGTTTGTGTCACAAAAAATAAAATATAAATATCAATTTTTTTTGGTAGAATATAAATATCATATTTATTCATCTTAAAACGGTAAAAAAAAATTGAAGGAAACTTAAAATGGTAAATTTTTAAGTCTCTAGACATGTCATTTATTTATTTATATATTTTTAAGGGTTTCCGTATTGTTTTTTGTATCTAAGAACTAAGATCATTTTTCCAATCTTTCAAAAAAAATATCATTTTTCCAATGACCATAAAAAAGATGGCCATTTAGCTCTCAACCATAAAAAAAAATTCAGTTTGATTTTCTCAATGAGTACTGAAGGATTTGAACCTGTATTTTTGAAGACACGCTTATTACGATCCTTCCATATCTCTCATACACAAGCAAACCAAATTACTTTGAAAACAAAGTGTGTACTACGCGGCATTCCAGCCATAAATGAGAACTGAAAGAAATGTTGTCGCAGCTGACAAGGAGACACCGTAAATAAGTCTACCCATTTTCGAACCAATAACCAAACATTGTTGAGAATCCCACACTCTAAAAAGAGGTGAGTTGCTGATTCCAATCCTCCGCACCCAAAAACAAAAAACAGTGTCATTGCCATGAATAATTCTCCACCGCATGAAGTTATCCCTTGTTGGGAGTCTATTACGAAGAAGACGCCACACAAACAGAGACACGTTTGCAGGAATGTACCAATGCCAGACGTCGTAAACAAGGCTCCTATCCACCTGCTCACCAGAAGTTATAAATCGATAGGCTTCTCGAATTGTATAGCCATGAACATGATCTAAAAGCCACCTCCATTTATCAGAGACATTAACCTGCAAAACAACGTTATGTAACAATAAAGTGCACTCCCTCACACTATTCTCCTCCCAAGCTAACAAGCAGCGTCTCCACACCCACGCCATTCCCTCAACCGCCCACCATAAAGGTCCAATGACATTTATGTTATTTTAAATTTTTTTTTTTTTGTAAGAAAATTTGTTAATAAAAAATTTTATAATTTTTTTTTATTTACCCACCACCAAAAGATGGATAAAGTTATCCACGTTGAATTGACATCAATAAATATGATTAGGAAAATAGTTTGATGGGTGGTGTAGTCGTCATCTATTGTTAAGAATATATTTTTTTTAGGAAATTGTTAAGACTAATTTTTTGTTTTAGGGTAAGGCTAACAGTTTTTCTTTTCCGAAAGAAAGGTAAGGCCAATAGTTGAAATGTCAATGTTTTGTAAAGAAAATAGGCTTAAAATAAATGAGTTTGAGTTGGCTTTTTTATTACCTATTTTATTTGTTGTTGTATCCCTTAATAATATTATTTTAAATTTTACTTTAAAAAATTAAATCTCATTACAATAGGAAATATTACATTTCAAATAGAACAATATTATCAATATTATATATGAAGGGGATTGAGGTTTTGGGTTGAATTTTTTATAATTCCAATTAGACCCTTAAACAAAAAAAATTCTATACTACTGTTATATTATTGATCGTATTAAAAAAGACAAAGATTTGTAAAAAAAAAATATTATATTTGTTAACTTATTGTTGTTATTAAAAAAGATAAACATGGTTTTTTGAGTTTGTTACAAATTTGAATAAGAAAGTCACAAATATTTGTACTTATAATTTTATTGAAAATCAAAACTTCATATAAAATATCTTTCATAATTTACACGCGTTAGCGCAATAAAAAGAGCGGAAAGATAAGAATGTTAGTACCCGTCTTTTCGCTAGTATAAAATAATTTTTTTTGAATAAAATATAAAATAACTTATTCACTTTTATTTATTGTATTTACCTAATTTATTTATTTTTATTTAATTTTCCTCTTTAAAAATATATGATCATTTTTTTTTTAAATTATTCTTTTAAATACTTTCACATTGAACTAGCAACGTGTTGAAGATTTTACCATGTACCCCAATGTTCCGGGCTAGGCCAAGGTCCAATTTGGGTTAGACCCCGAGTTTAATCGGAATCTACAATCAGGTGAATCTAAAATCAGGCAAGTCCATGCAATGGACACGCCATAAATCTCATTGGATAGCAGTCAGGACCAATAGATCTTCACCGTCCATTTCGGATCTAATCCTGAAGGACCACGCATATGGTCACAACTGCCCCTCAAAGACACAAGTACTAGTGAATGCTTGACAACCAAAAACCCTACTTATTCCTTATAAATACCAATGCACAACATTATGTCATGTAACATATTTCTTACCATATTTTAATTGCACTCACTCTTAAACCCTCATTTCATTGAGCATCGGAGCACGTTCACACCACCCTCATCGATGGAGTAGGACTCACAACGGACTACAATGGACGACGAAGAGTTCAATCCCTTTACACAACGGATCTCAACCCAACAAACCATCTTCCTAGGTTCAGAAGGATCACCCAAAAAGATTGTCTAACATCCACAGGTTACCTAATGACCTTAGTATTTCATGATTATAATTCAATGGCCAAAAATTGAGTCTTCCACTAAGTCACTAATAAGTCACACTTTTAAGAATATTAATTTGCATTTCAAACCCCCAATATTCACAGATTTCAAATAATAATCAGAGATTACGCTTAAAAAAACCCAGAGATTACACCATCATAAACTAGAGATTACATCATCATTTTATACATTAACACCATTAATAAAACAAAACTACAATTTCTCCAAATTTTCATCCATTTCATTGTAGTATTGAGTCCACTCTCACGTGCAACAATCTGTTGTTTTTGATGATCAATTCTCTGATTTTGTTCACCTATTCTTTCATTTTGTTCAAATTCTTTTTTCCTTTCTTCAAGCAATTGTTGGCCTTGTTCATCATTTACTCCTGTTAGAACCTCCAATTTATTTGTTTGCTTCATGATAAACAAATCCTTTTCATCTGCAACTTCTTCATAATACCAATCAAAATAGTTGCATCCTAGCTGCGTATAAACATAAACATTATTGTAGATAAATAAACAAAGACTTTATTGTTCAAAGTTCTGGAAAGCATGATGAAGATGAAGCTCGCATGTTGGACATTTTTTATTAGCATTGTAGAAACCATAAAAAAAATTAGGAAGATGGTTGAATAATATTAATAGCTAACATATCTTATGATACATCAGCAAAAATTAACGCCGCTTGTGTCATTTGGAAGGAAATGACCGACTTGCACTAACTTATTTAAGTTAAGGGACCAATAATATGATACTTTTTATGTTAAGAAACCTCAAAATAAATTTAAAAGCAAATCAACATAGGGAGAGTATATATAAATTTAATTAGAGGACTATAACTTACATTTTCATCACCACAAGAAACAATGCCATTCACATCTGTTTCATGGTAGTGCTTCGTCTTTCCGTCAATTGGTTCATCATATACAAGATAAACTGTTGTCTTCTTCACAATGAATTCATTTGTAAAACTATCTTAAACAAGAAGCTAAGTGATCACTCCTCTTTTTACTTCCTTTTGGTGCATTTTATGTCAAACTTCCTTGTATTTTGATTCTGCAAGTACGGTGTGCATTTTTAAATTTTAATAACATAATATGACCATGTTTTCCATTCCTTCAAATGCATTATCTCCATCCAAATTAAATTCTTCCAAGTATATTCCTCTTTTGAGCTTAATTAGATAAATAGTCATTGAAAATAATAAAGAAAAATAAAATTAAGATAGTCCTTTTGGAGCAAATTGAAATCTGATGTGCTAACATATATCCAGATTGAATTTGGTAATCAAAATGGACTGCTATGGTTGAAGTAGTTGAATAGATATGGAAATTGTTATCCACATGTCCCACAGATTTAAATATTTGCAACTTGTACCCAATTTGATCAACTTGCTATTTTTTTTTCGTTTTTTTTATAAATGGGATATGACAATGAAGTAAATTTAATATTTACTATTGATTTTGATTTATATTATAAAAATGCACGTTTGATGTACGTTGTTGTCGTTGTGTTGTTTAAATTATTCATTTTATAAAGTTGCAATGAAAAACCATTTTTTTTACAAAGAAAAAATATTTTATTTGTTTGTATGGTTATTATGATTTTGAGGATGGCATGAAATAACATGTATTTTGATTTTCGTGTTTCATAATAGTATATGGCCAATTATTTATTTACCGTCATAAAAAGGTGGAACAATCAGATTTAAAATTACCATATGTAGTGCCCATTCATCTATCATAAAAATTACTTTTAGTTAGTATACTTGATAGAGTGTAATGATGCCATGTGTAATGTTATCTATGTTAATTGCTTAGATCTACGATCAAATTTAAAATTGTCCATTCACATCACTTACTTTGACTATACTCTTTAATCAATATATAAATACTAATGTTTAAGACGTTGTGTCTCGATAAATTTTTTAAAATATTAGATTTTTATAATTTTTTACTTTTAGATAATTAAAGATATCAACGAACAAAACTGTGCATTGACATTTATGAATGATTCAATGCTACAAGTATTTTTCCAAATAAAATGGATATTTCCACTCCTTCTTCAATCTACATTCTACATACTCATTACTCAATAACATGTCTTCCTCAAGAACCTACGATGTGTTTTTGACTTACCATGACAAAGACATCGGTAAATCTTTTGCATCAGATCTTCATTCATCATTTACATATGCAAGATTTCTTGTTTACATCAACAATAACAATCTTACAAGTGTAGATCACACAAATTCCTCAGTACTGCAAGCAATCCAAGAACCTAGAATTTCCATCATAATTTTCTCAAATAATTTTGATGCTTCAACATGGTTTCTTGAAGAAATGGAGAAGATATTAGAGTGTGGTAGAACCATAGGGCATGTGATTGTTCCTGTGGTTTATGATGTACTTCTCTTCCATTTACGCCAATAGAAAGGAGTGTTTGCTTACTTGAAAGACAAGTCAATGCGTTATAGAGCTGTGCTCTTTGAAGTTGCTAGCATGTCAGGATTTTGCATCAGAGGTTCCAGGTAATGAATATAAGAGAAAATTTAGTCAATTTTAATTTCGTGTAATTGATCTTAAATCAAATTTTGTTAATTAGTATGATCTGTCAACTCGTGTGTTTTGATAGTTATTAATTGACGTGACAACACATTATTGAATGCATGTGTAAAATAATTGTACACTAACAGAGTATACCGATTAAATTCTTCTCGTACATATAGGATGATCAGCAAAACTATTGTTTAAGTGCTCTGATATGACCTAATTCCAATAGGGTTCTCTAAACTTTATAGGAAGAAAGTAGTGATAAAAGAAGGAGAAATTGATTATATTTTCATTGATGTAAAATGTTGTCCAAAGTAAATCTTTCAGAAGAAAGACAAGACACATATTAGTGTCTCTAGCATATGGATGCCGAAGATAATCATTAACATCAGAGTTTAGTGTCAACCACATCTTGTCAATTTAGAAGGCCTTATCCTTATGCCACTCAACAATACAGTGCCTCTTTTGTTGATCAAATTGGGTACAAGTTGCAAATATTTGAAACTTTCCCACACCTAAATGTGAATTAGATGTAATTGAAGACTAATCTCCAATAGAAACATATCCAATCTAATGAATATGTTTGTGAGACCGTCTATTGTTACGGTTTAGGGTTTAGGATCCTATCATATTCTTTTACTCTCTATAATATACAAGAGATATAACACTACAAAATGTACAGTTCTGCTTATCTTGAACTTATATTTTATTATAGGAGCGAAAGTAAAGATATCAATAACATAGTGCAAGGTTTGACTCGTTTAATAGAAGGCAAACAGTTGTTACTCATCGCTGAACATCCAGTGGGAGTAGACGCTCGGGTGAAAGATGTGATTCAACTACTGAACACCGAACAACCTGAAAAAACCATGATTGTAGGGATATGGGGCATGAATGGGGTTGGTAAAACAACAATTGCAAAAGCCTCTTATAATCAAATGGGTTTCAGTTTTGAGGGCAAGAGCTTCCTCCTAAATGTCAATGAATTTTGGAAGCGAAGTGATGGTGGGTTAGTTTCTTTGCAGCGACAACTTATTTCAGACGTCTACAAAACAACAAAGATACAGATAGATACAGTTGAATTAGGAAAAATGATATTACGGGAAAGACTTTGCCATAAGAAGATATTTCTTGTACTTGACAATGTGAGTAAATTGGAACAGTTGAATGCTTTGTGTGGTAGTCGTGAATGGTTTGGTCGTGGAAGTATAATAATTATCACAACAAGCGATAAACATATACTTCGTAGCCTTCAAGTTGATCATGTTTATAGAATGAAATATATGGACACTACTGAATCTCAGGAGCTTTTTAGCTGGCATGCATTTAAAATTCCGAGTCCTATAGAAAGTTACGCTGACCTTTGTAGAGATATTGTTGAGTACTCTGGGGGATTGCCGCTAGCTCTTGAAGTTATTGGGTCTTTTTTGTTTGATAAATCTGTAGCGGTGTGGAAGTTTGTGCTCGAGAAACTCAAAATCATTCCGCATGATGTGATAATGAAAGAGCTAAGAACAGAATTTGATAATTTAGATGGTGATGAGAAAAAAACATTCCTTGATGTAGCTACATCATTTATTGGGATCGACAAAGATGATGCAATTCAGATATTAAATTACTTTAGGCATTTCCCGGAAAATGGAATAACAGTCCTTGAAGAAAAAAGCCTTGTAACTGTAGATAGCAAGAACAGGATTGGAATGCATTCTTTGATACAAGAAATGGGAAGAGAAATCATAAGGCAACAGTCGATGATGGGTATTGCTGAGGCTGAGGCCAAGGCCGAGGACGAGGCCGAGGTTAGTGAGGTATGTCCACTATGATATGCGCTCTACTCCATTTATCATTAATATACATGTTCTGTTTATAAATTAAATGAATATGCCAAAGAAAGGAAGTCGAGTGAACATTATTGAGTTAGTTTTTAACATTTGGTTTCATAATTTATCACAAGAATTAGTATCAAAGTTCAGGTCTCAACTCATAGTCGATGTCAATCGCATAAAAAGTTATAGTTATCATATATATTTAAGCTCTGGTAATTTGGTTTTTATTTCAGATAAAGATGTACGATGTGTTCTTGAGTTTCAAAGGTGAAGACAGTCATGTGAAATTCATTTCACATCTTAATTCCTCTCTTCGAAATGCTGGGATTTATGTTTTCAAAGACGACGATGGGATTGAACGAGGAGATCAGATCTCAGTCTCACTCTTGCAAGCAATCGGACAGTCTAGAATTTCTATTGTTGTTTTGTCTAGAAATTTTGCTAATTCAAAATGGTGTATGCTGGAGTTGGAAAGAATTGTGGAAATCGGCCGAACCAAGGGTATGGTGGTTGTACCAGTGTTCTATGAGGTAGATCCCTCGGAAGTACGTCATCAGACAGGAATGTTTGGAAAAGCTTTTAAACATCTTATATCAACAATATCAGCGGATGAATACACAAAGAGGAATTGGAAAACAACACTCCATGAAGTTGGTGGCAGAGCAGGGATTGTCATCATAAATTCCAGGTAATTTAATAACTAATTAACTTATTTATATTTTTAAGTATTGTTAGATCATGATGCTTTGCTTTCTGCCCTTTTATTTATTGCTCTACATATCTTTCTATGTATAATATTTTTATGAATAGGTGTTCCTGATCCATTTTGTTTTTCTTGTAGTCTAATTATACATCAAGATTAATTTATCATAAATAAAGTAATATTTTGAAACTGTATCGTAAAAGTATATTTGTAATCAACTCCATTATTTGATATATACTACTACCTCTGATACATTTAGTAGGAAGGAATAAACCTTGTCCTGGTGCATTTTTTATGTAACAAAGAACTCGGTGTGCAGCTTGAGAATGAGATGCATCAGAGCAGACATAGATTGGCTTAAGTAAGCACTCAAATGATGTTTAATTGAAGATTTTGTAGTTCGGTGTCTATGGCCTAGCCAATGATCATATTTAGAAGCTTGTTTGTGCATAAGTGCTAGGTTAAAAATAGTTATCAGTGGATAGGATAACATGTTTGTAGTGTGGAGAAATTTGATGATAAGAGAGGGCAGATTGAATTGGGAAAGGTGTGGTTTCGGATTTGAGTATAGTGTTGCAAACAACCAAAATTGTTGAGGAATATTACTTTGAAACATTAGACATCGAGTCACATTTAAGATGTGTTTGTGTTTTCTTCCGGCTACGGCATTTTGCTGAGGAGTTCTCACACAAGTTCTTTAGTGGATAATATCACGTGTTGAATAAAAAGAATCCATAGGAAACTCAGTCCATTGTCTGAACAGGTAGCCTTAATTTTGCAATTGATCAAATATTATTTTTTAATGTAAAGAATAAGCAAGTTTAAAGACTGAAACCAAATTAAAATGAAAATGCGGTATGTAAAGGACGTCTTGAAGAACAGAAGTTGTAGAAAGCATAATTGTGCCAGAATAACAAGCAATAATGCATGTGCCATCCGGGAGTTTAACAATTATGGAAAGAATGAAAAAGTTTTAAAGTATGACGTACATGGTCAGTTCCTCTAGTGTCTAAGATCCAATCAACAGAGAGGAATGAATTACCTTGGATGTGATTGAGATTATGACTGATTGAGGCACTGATGTGATTTACTTGTCCAGTACCTTTGAGATGTGAAGCGTTTTCTTCATTTTAATTGAGCAAAGCCAAGAGTTTTTGATACATATCAGGAGTAATACCGTAATAGTAACTCCTGAAGTGTTGGCTGTAGAATTGTTGTTATTAGATATGGAAGAATTAGAAAGATTATCAGAAAACCTCGGCATCTAAGTTGTTGATGGAAGAGATTTTGTCGCGTAATTTGAATCCGAGAGGAAAACCATAACTATTAAAAATTTGTTTCATGCTCAACTGCTCAGAAAAGTGTTTCATTTACTCTTGATATATTTCAAAACTTTTTGTGGTAAAAATTCAGGTTTCAATGGATTGCATATGCTATTTATCTTGACTGAGATGAAAATGATTACACTGAGACAAAACGAAAAAGTACAATGTTTATATAACTTTTTGTTTATGCACTTACTCTTGGGCTCATATTCTATAGGAATGAAAGTGAGGATATCAAGAAAATAGTTGAACTTGTTACTCATTTGCTAGACAAGACAGATTTGTTTGTTGCCGACCATCCAGTGGGAGTAGAATCACGTGTACAAGATGTTATTCAACTATTGAACAGTCAAAAATCAAAAGATCCTCTACTACTAGGGATATGGGGCATGGGAGGGATCGGAAAAACAACCATTGCTAAAGCCGTTTATAATAAAATTCGTTATGATTTTGAGGCAAAGAGCTTCCTATTCAATGTCAGAGAAGTTTGGAAACTAGATAATGACAAAGTCTCTTTACAGCAACAACTTCTTTCTGACATTTACAAAACTACACAGATAAACATTAACACAGTTGAATCAGGAAAAAAAATATTAGAGGAAAGACTTTGTAAGAAAAGGATATTTCTTGTTATTGATGATGTGACTAAATTGGATCAACTGAATGCTTTGTGTGGAAATCGAAAATGGTTTGGTGAGGGAAGTAGAATAATCATCACAACAAGAGACGACGATTTACTTAATAAGCTTGAAGTTGACCATGTATACAGAATGAATGAAATGGATGACAGTGAATCTTTGGAGCTTTTTAATTGGCATGCATTCAAGCAACCAATTCCAAGCGAAGGTTTTACCGACCTTTCGAGGGATGTTGTTAAGTACTCTGGAGGACTGCCACTAGCTCTTCAAGTCATTGGTTCTTTTTTGTTTACCAGGAGAAGGGAAGCAGAGTGGAAGAGTGCACTGGACAAACTCAAACTGATTCCCAATAATGAAGTGTTAGAGAAGCTCAAAATAAGTTTTGATGGTTTAAGTGATGATGATGTGAAAGATATATTCCTTGATATTGCTTTTTTCTTTATTGGTATGGACCGGGAAGACGTAACTAAGATATTAAAAGACTCTGGTCATTTTCCAGAAATTGGAATAAGTGTCCTCGTACAGCAAAGCCTTGTATTGTTGATAGGAAAAACAATATCGGAATGCATGATTTACTACGTGACATGGAAAGAGAGATCGTCCAGAAGAAATCTAAAGAGGTGAGCGAGGAGCCTAGTAGAATATGGCGTTACGAAGATGTCCACAAGTTGTCAAAAGATACGGTAAGATCTGATTTTATGCTACTTCTTTCGTTGCGACAGACCATGGACTTCAAATACTAAAAGATTTTTAACCACCACTTACCTAAGCTGTGTTTTATTTTACATTTCATTTTGTTTTACAGAGTACTTTAGATGTTAAGGGACTGACTATAAAGATGTCAAGAATGAACTCAACAACTTATTTAGAAACCAAAGCATTTGAGAAGATGGACAAGCTTAGATTTCTTGAACTTTCTGGTGTACAACTTGATGGGGATTACAAATATATTTCAAGAGATATTAGGTGGCTTAGTTGGCATGGATTCCCTTTAAAATTCATACCTGCAGACTTTCATCAACGGAGTCTAGTTGCTATCGACTTAAAATATTCCAATCTGGAACGAGTGTGGCAGAAGTCTCAGGTATAATATTTTTTTTATCTCTAATCGATGTAAATGCATTCGATATATGGCATCCATTCAATATATGTATATATATATTTTAGTATATTTCTTCTCTAATATATGTCTTCGAATTTTCTTTTCCTTCAGTTGTTGGTGAAGTTAAAAATTCTTAATCTTAGTCATTCTCACAACTTGAGACATACCCCAGACTTTTCGAAGTTGCCAAATCTTGAAAAGTTAATACTTAAGGATTGTCCAAGTTTGTCTTCGGTTTCTTCTAATATAGGGCATCTCAAAAAAATTATGTTGATAAACTTGAAAGATTGTACAGGTCTTCGTGAACTTCCAAGAAGCATCTATAAGTTAGACTCGGTTAAAACTCTCATTTTGTCTGGATGCACAAAAATTGAAAAGTTGGAAGAGGATATAGAACAAATGAAATCTTTAACCACCTTGGTTGCGGATA
>Ga0099826_10000454_pt1 | contig 19665 bp, 12 predicted proteins | sample Mtrugardesep15_FD_76830 | JGI IMG/M metagenome (GOLD analysis project Ga0099826, IMG submission 76830) | Root nodule microbial communities of legume samples collected from California, USA - M. trunc garden sep15 | ecosystem: Host-associated > Plants > Roots > Nodule | place: USA: California... | reverse complement strand
TGGCACTTTTTAACACCACTACACTATTGTCTTGGCTAACGGTTATTCTCTGACTTTAGCCTTAAAATATTTCAAACCCTTTAATTTTAATATAAGCTCTGAATTAAGATTATGCTTTCCCCCTATGAGACATTTTACCTCACGATGTGTGTACTAGTTTTTTATTTTTTTATGTGTGCACTAGTTATCTAGTGACATTTTGTATTATGTATTATAGCATATACTTCCATCTGTTTTTATATTAAATGACACATTTAAAATATTTGTGTTTCTTGTACGAAAAAATTAATAAAAAATAATAATATTTGTGTCTCATTGTTTGCAACTTTAAAATTTTAATCAAATATTTATGACTTTTTTTTCTTTCTAAAATTACCCTTATTTTGATTAAAACAATTGGAAATGTAGGATGGTGTGTTGTCAATGATAACAAAAGGATATTATAGTCAAAACACAATTTGTACAATGCAAATTCTTTTTAGATGATCGCATTACTTTTAAAAAATTGTTACAATGAGAGAGATAGTGCATAGTTTAAAATATTTACTCATTTTTATCAATTTTTTTACACATTTATGAATATTTTTTATTTATGCGCTTGGTCCTAGTTTAATGTATCATCTATCAGGAAATTGGACAGCTCAAATGCTTCATGCATGGGACCATGGATTTATAAAAAATAAATGCATAGTACTAAAATCGCATTGTTGTTTGCCTTATTGGGAAACTTCTCTATTAGGCCAGCTTGTATATTTTTTAGTATATATTTTAACCTTTTAGGGTAATACATTGCATTTGACTAAAAAATAAAATAGGGTACAAAACATTCTAGAAAACAATTCCAACACATTTGGACATATCACGTGAATATGAAAGCAATTTTCAATATGAGTTGCATCAGTAAGACCCAAACTGAAAATGTGAACGAATGTCGTGGGGCACTGATTAAGAATCTTGAAGGGTAATTTTTTTATGAAATTGGAATATTTGACTTTTTTAAGGAATAATTTCTAAATTTAGAATCCAGAGTGTCACAACGTTAACAAGGAATTTGATTTTGAAAACGTATATATGTATGGGTGTTTATGCATATTCAATTTGACGATGTTTGAGTAAACACTAACATGGACCATGTGACTATTATAACAGGGAAATCATGCATGCAATGTGGAAACCTCAGAAGTTCAAAGCTATATATTTTTTTGCTACTCTTTATGTGTTCACACTTACCCTACCATCTGCAATTGCTGTCTATTGGGCCTTTGGTGACCAACTTTTAGACCATTCCAATGCTTTCTCTCTTCTTCCTCGTAATGCCTGGCGTGATGCTGGTGTAATCTTGATGCTCATTCACCAGGTTCATATATATTTTTGTCATTCATTTCCCCTCAAAATTGCTAACATACTAAAAAATTATAATTGACTTAATCCGAAGTTTAGCCTAAACCAGCTTTTCATTTAAACCTATTTTTCGATTTTTCACCCTTCGATTCTTATTGTATTGTACATAAGTTTGATGGTAAAAAAATAGTTGTTTTAGAGACTAATGATGTATTTTATTTGTATGTAAATTGCAGTTTATCACCTTTGGATTTGCTTGTACACCATTGTACTTTGTATGGGAGAAAGTAATAGGAATGCATGACACAAAGAGCATATTTTTGAGGGCACTAGCAAGGTTACCTGTGGTGATACCAATATGGTTTTTGGCTATAATCTTCCCTTTCTTTGGTCCCATTAATTCAGCAGTAGGGGCTCTTTTGGTTAGTTTCACTGTCTATGTCATCCCTGCTTCTGCTCATATGCTCACTTATAGATCTGCTTCAGCAAGACAGGTAAACTATCCAATCTCTCCACATCTTTGTCTTTTTTCCTATAACATATCCAATGCATAGTGAGATTCTACTCATAAGATACAATAATAATCACTATTTTGACATGTTGTAGGTCCAATTTGGTTTAACTTTTTGTATATATATATGAGCTTTTCAATTGATATAAGTTATTTGATTTTTAGCTAAAAGAAAACCATTATAAATTTAGGCAAATTGTATTATGAAATGCTTTGATAGGTGGTACATCTCGCATCAATATTTGGTAATTGTTTGAAACTTCAACAACGGTAGATGTGTCTTTTAGAAGTAGAAGTTTGTGGTCCTTGTCCTTGCGGTTGAGACGGTGACTTGATCATTACCGGTTTGACCAAAACAAGGAAAACCGAACATACATGCTTCAAAACTCGACTCGTAATTGTTTTTCCATGTTTTTGTCGAATTAAAGCCGACCAAATCACTTTCTTAGCTGTAAGGATGAAGAGGACTATGAGTTTCTACACTAGATGGGCGTCATCAATCATTGTTAAAATTTCAGACGATAATTAAATATTTGTACACCATGAACCATCTATCAAGATGGTACACCGTAAAACCCACCATAATTTTATTGACGGTTATGGAAAGATTAGATGGGAGAGCTTATGAGAATATTGAGATTGATAAGATAATTTCAACTTATATTATGATTTGTTAGTTAGAAGATTCATAATCATTGTTTAATTTTCTCTAATTCTTTGTTGAAATTTTTATCTAAACCTAATCTTAGACAATTAAATTATTAATATGCTGCCATTATAGCACAACAAATTTAAAAATTAGGCATTGTTTTTCCTATCCTACCCTAAAGAAAAATAAAAACCGTTAGAAAAAAGTTTCCATTGAAGAAGGCTACAATGGTGTACCTATGTTTGAGGGTATGATTCTAATTTCTAGCTTCATGATATAAGTTGGAAGTGACTTCCCATGTTAATGGCAGTATAAATTCTAGTCCCACCAATTCTATTAATCATTCAAATTGACATTTTATGACACATGATTAGTTTGGTGCCACTTCTTTTTCATTCAGTTATATGCTATAGTCATATAGTACCATTGGTACTATTTCAGTCACATGCCCCACATTTTAACATAACCTAACACTCTCAACTCAAGTGGTCCTACAACAGTACTCAGTGATCAAATCACTGTTGCTGTTTATGTTCTTAATCTTGAACATATTCTCATTATTGGTCAACAATTTGTAACTGTGAACTTTTTGTCTTACTAAATGTTCATAAACTTCAAACCATAACAATATTTCAAAACCTCCTGAAATTGAGGTAATGGTCACAATCTTTGATATTGTGTAGAATTTTAGTCAAATATGGTTGATGCCTCTTTATAGGTCTGTTTAGAAAACTAGAAATGGAACAGATCTGTTAAATCGAACTGAGCAGCACCGAAAACCAACTATGATTGACAGTTTGGTTCAGTTCGTGAATTATCGATCATAATTCAATGTGGTTCGGTTTGGTTAAACCGTTTGGTTTTTCTAAACAATGCCAATATTTGATTTGATTCGGTTTTCAGATTTGTTTCAAGAGTCCTAATTATTAGTTAATACCAATTTCATACAGTTCCGTTTTTGGTTAAGATAGTTTCAATTTGATTTGAAATCACAAAACTAGTGCACATAACCTTTATACTAGTTTGGTTCCTCCCGAACCGTTATAGTTCGGTTCAGTTTTATCAAACTGTTACAACAGTTCGGTTTAATTCCTAAACTGAACCATTAACAGTCCGACCACTCTAATCGTGGGCAAGGAAATACCGATAACATCATGTTGTAACTCATATCATGATCACATACCTTTTTTTCTAAACCTTGCTCTTCATTTATCTGATTTTTCTTTTTTCCTTTTCAGAATGCTGCAGAGAAATTGCCCAAAGTTATTCCAAGCTGGACATTAATGTATGTGATCAATGTATTTGTGGTGGTGTGGGTTACTATTGTAGGCTTTGGATTTGGTGGGTGGGCTAGTATGACAAACTTCATCAAACAAGTTGACACATTTGGACTATTTGCTAAATGCTACCAGTGTCCACCAAAACTACCAGCTTCCAACCACACAATGCATCACTGAAAAGTGAGGGAAAAAAAAACTATGGTCTTTTCTTTGTTTGAGTCATATTTTCTCTCTTTTTGTTTAATCACCATATAGATACATTATTATTGTTAATGCTGGTGTTCCTTGTGTAGCAAGGCACTATTTTTATGATTTAATTTGGTTTTTGATAATCATTTTGGATATATGAGCCAACAAATGTTGGGTTTGGTGATTGGCAATTGGCATTTAGCAACATCAAGTGAAGCATGCATGTTTCTTATAGTCCACTATCCAATACATAAGACTATGTACAATCATTTGATTTTTTTCTCTTAACATATCAACTATTATTATAGTAGACATGTGTGTTGGTGAAGATTAAAAATACAAAAGCATGAAAGAAATAATGTGGGAGATCTTGAACTTCAAAATATAAAGAAAAGAGGATTTGGAATTTGAAATAAAAGAAAAAAATATATTGCTCAAAGTGGAGATTTGAAATGTGAAGTACAACAGAAAACAACATAAAAACATCCTTTTCCATGTTGCTTTGCTATCTGCCAAGCCTAGTTATGTGATCCATGAATTTATCATTGTATTTGTCATGATTAAAATAATGTTTTAATTCGAATTTGAGTTGTGATTCTTAATATTGTAAAAAATCACAATCAAATATGATTATTGATGTGATTTCAACCATTATTATTATAGATATAATTCTGTTAAAATTCTAGATTCGTAAAAAATCACAGTCAAATATGATTGATGCGATTTCAACCATTATCATTATTATATGTATATAAAAAAAACCTCGACATTATTTATCATGATTAAGTATTTGGTCTATGAAATCATGACAGTATTTGTCAAAAAGAAAAAAGAAAAAAACCAAAACTCTTGACATTTCCCTTTTTTATATTCTTAATTGATGATTCCATCCTTGACATGAATTATTGTCTAAATTTATAACGATTTATTCCTTAAAAAAAGTTTATAACGATATATATATATTATATGATTGACTAGTCAAAGGGAATCAACCATCAAGGTGTGTGTGACATGGAAAGTTATAGAATTTGATTGGCAATAATTGAAGGTTTTGTAAAGGTTTGTTTGAGTTAGGTGTTTGTACCTTTCACCTTTATCTCTATTCCCCGAATCTTAGCCATTGTTTGTCACGACATCTTCAGTTCTATCATTTCCTCAAAGTCTTGAAGCTTGTTTAGAAATATAGAATCCTAAAGTGGACCTTAGATTGATTGAGAGGAAAACTGAAAAATATTCTTATTTGCTTCCTAATAAAAAATGCATGGAAAAGAATCTTCCTCTCTTTTTATTTGATATAAATAGGATTGAAAGTACTTTTATACCTCAAACACGCAGCACAAATAGAAAAACAGAATACAATGTGGAAATAATATTTTTTATAGCAAGATTTATGTTAGTTGAATCTTGGTTTTCATTGGAGTCAAACAATCTTCAACTTTAAGACTCAAAAACACGTTTGTAAAGTATTTGCAGAATAATTATCAACAAAATTTTCCTATTAACAACATAATATGGATTGTATTTGTTTAAATAACCCCCTCGCAAGTAGACGGTGGATTGAACCTTTAAATTAGTCTGTTTTTGAACCGAATACTAAGTTTTAATAAAAAAATTAAACTAAATACTCTCACGTAGTTAGTGAAAATAATAACACACTTGCTAGATGAGACTCTCAAGCAAGCGAAATCACACACTTGCTCTCCTCTCTTGCTCTTGGATGAGATGCTTCAACACTTCAAAATAGAGAGTGAAATTTTCCCAAAAAAGTGATTAGAGGAAGTTAATTGATCTCCACAATTTCAATAAGCTATAGAAACTCCCAATTCATTATTCTAAGTTGATTGCGCATGTCACAATGTTCAAATAATACTTTGTCTGTCCTATAATATTCGGCATTTTGTAAACAAGTTGTTCCAGAAAAGTGTTCCATGTATTTTTCAATGTAGTTTTTTCCTTCTTCAAGTGTACAATCTAATTATTATGTGTATCACTTGCCATTTGTTTATTGTTTACTTTGCTTTTATGTTAATGAAAAACACACCAATGGTTGATAAAAATAATTTAGTAAAATCTTCATTTTCTTTCTTTCATTTAACATATTTTTTTAATCTATGTAAAATTGTCGAATACGATAGTTACTTTGGGATAAATAAAGAAATTTTCATCACCCTTTTACCAAGCATTGAAATTTCACACTTAAATTATTTATTGGAAATTTGTTTGATTCCTAACAAATCATCCTTCAATTAAATTAAAATTTTCAAACAAATCATCAGAAAATTTTACTTTCTTTTCTCCACTTATCTTTTCTCCTAGATTGCCTTTCAAAATAGCAAATATTTTACTCTTTTCTGCCCTAGCAACAACAAGTCTCTTCTTCCTTTCTAAACTTTACAACCCCACTTCGATTCGACAAACTTGCGCCCTTTCGTTGTCATCTCCCGCAAATAGATAATATTGGAAACAACAAAAGGTACCTCACACTATGAAAAGTTTGAACTGAACCACTATGAAGTTTTTTCTTCGTTCTCAATACCTTCAACATTCGTTTTACTCTCGATACCTTCAACATTCATTTTACCACTCAAATATTAATTGTTTGTTCTTTCACTTCACCAAAGAAACATATTTGTGTTTCACATAATCACATGTACATTGTACCATCATCTTCAAGAAAAAAAATTGTGCTTTCTTAGCAATAGAGAACTACGGCTAGAGTTTTCATTAGAATAACAATTGTTCAATAAAGAAAGAGTTACAATAGAGTATAAATACTAGATACTAGTTTTGTCAAAAAAAATTAAAAAATACTAGATACTAGAAAAGACTAAACTAACCTTAACCCAATTACAACCAAAGGCCCATTACATTTTGTCTAACACTTTTAAACATATTCTTAAATATTGTCATGCAATAACTCTTAAGTATTGTCCTTCAATAACTCTTAAATATTCCTAAATTTGTCCTGCCATGCAAAATATCCATTAAGTTGGAAAACAAAGTATTTCCACCTCTGAGGTACTTGTAAAAAGGTAAAGTATCTGTACCAGGTATACGTACGGTACTCGTGTTCATTTTGGCTCATTATTCTATTTTGAGTGAAAATTATGACATTTTCTTATATATTAATATGATAATATAATATCACATGTGCATATGAGTGTTTTTGTTGTTCTAATCAACTTTAATTTTCAACTTTTTAAACTTTTATCATGATATTTTTGTTATAAGTTGAAGAATTTAGCTCTCATGTTATATTATATAAGAGCATCTTTATCATTATGTTCCACACTGTTCTTAAAATGCAAAAACATATTCTTATTTTTTATTCCATTGGAGAGTGGAAGCAATGGTTCCCTGGGCGGAACACGTTTCAGCAGGTTTTGTGTCTAGAAAAATAGAAGAGGGAGTGAGAGAAAATGAAGGAAAATATTACAAAATGGAGGAGAAAACTACATGTATGAAATGAAGAAAAGTTGGTTGTCGTGTGACTTGTGAGGAGGGGAAACATTACAAGAGATTTTCTTATTAAAATATTACTATTCAACAATTAAAATCTATGCATCTTTTAGTAAATGTGTTATAATTTATTATTATTTTTAAATAAGAAAATGTGTTATAAATTTAATCCTGATCTTTTTTTTTGGTGCAATCCTGGTAATTTTATATAACAATATGCATTATTCGTTATTATTATTTTGTCAAATTGTGGGACCCTATAAGTGTATAAATATGATTCTTGCGTTAAAAGTAGAAATGAGTTATAATTCTTAGATCCTACGTGTATGTTATCCGTGGACACATAAAAAATGATTGAAGAACAAAACTTTAGTTTTAATAACATTATAAATGCTTTAACAAAACTCATAATTTTATTGACGTATCCATATATATTTTTTTAAATTGTCGTATTCTCATACTGGTACCAACATCATACCAGTACCAACATCATACCATACATGTAGCTATGCAACATATATTTCCACACCTTTTTAGTAAAATTATTACCAATTAGTTCACCTTTAATTTGGCAACTTAATCCAGAGCTACTTGAATGAAGTTTTCATTGACTTCAAGATCCCATTACATTCAAAGTAATCAAAAGTGTGATTAACATTGGTTTAAAATTCAAGTTTAACAAGTGATCAAGCCCTTCAAATCTTCTATTTAAATGTTCACCTAATTTTAGGATATTTTGATCAATTTCTTGAGTCAAAACCTTTTCCTCAAATTATAATCCCTCAATCTCTTAAGTTGATTTATAACTGTTGGAAGTTTTAATAGTCTGTTAGTTTTTATATCATGACTCAACAATTATCTATCTCTAGCTTAATTCGTTAAGTCAATCAGATTTCCTAGGTCGGATTTAACAAATATGGCTAGTAGTGGATTAAATTCCAAGATCAATTTATATAATTAATAATTTAGGGCTAGTAGCCATACATAATCATATAAAAAATATTAGAGAAATGTTAACTTATGCCCTTGGGGCATAAGTTAAGAAACCAAATTTAGAAGATTTTTCTTGAAACTTGTGTATCAACTTCTTAAAAGTTGCAAAAGTAATACTTTTAATATAAAACTTATTTTTAATTTCAATTTTAAGTTTCTTAACTTGTGCCTTTAGAGCACAAGTTAGCAAGACGCAAAACATTAAACTCAAGTGACACTTTTATCTTGAAAAAGAATATGTGATTTCTTTACTATACTTTAATCTTGTGTCAAGTGCTCATATATATTATTAAAAAAAGGGAAAAAAATAAAGAAAAAACTAGCGGGACATAAACCTAACCCAGTAAATACACACAAATGTGCAGGGCAACCCAAACGGGCATTACAAACATTTTAAGCCACACATATGATCCAACCTTCAAAGATTAATCCTAAATAAACAAAGGTCAGCTATCTGGTATATGAACCAGCCATCAACATAGAATAGTCCAAGAACCAACAACTCCCCGCAGCGAGGCAACAAGCGACACCGACTCTTTCGAGTTCAATTAGTCCAATGTCAATAATACAAATTACTAGGATTCCAAAGTAGTATGAAATCAGCCATAAGGAATGCATCATATATTAAAAAGCATCGACGCGTCGCCATATCTTTGAAACCTGCAAAACTTAACGACTCTGGATAATAATCATAGAAATCAAAGGCGTGACCACACAACAAACACCAACAACACCAAACACACCCGTGAGGTTGCAGAGGCGCACATAACCGAATCACTAACAACCAATTTACTGGTATTTCTAGCCCACCATCTGAAATCATATATTACAGTAGGAATGACGCCTGTCAGCAGAATAAACCATGATATATGTAGGGCTCCACAACTCTTAGAATAATCAGTGAATTAAAATTCAGACACCACGAACCAGAAAACCCATATGCAACAACTCCAGCATCATTGAGGTCGAATCACGGAAAACACGAAACACACGTCGAATCCTGAAGTCTCATCAAAGAACTAATCCAGATCTAAAAGACCCAGATTTTTAAACCATCTAAGATTTGTCACTATCTAGCAGATCAGAAAGCACAAGATCCAGCTACCACCACCGTGAACGATGGGGGAGGAAGACACCGTGAAACAGAACAACCTCCACCAAAACCAACAACGTCGAAAACGCTGAGAGATGTGAGAGAGAGGTGATGCGGAGGGAAGTTTCCGCTCATCGAAAACGTCGAACTCAAGTGACACTGAATAAGACTATGATTCCATTGATGTCAAAGAGAGTTCCTACAAATCACATGAATTCAACTTACATTAGATTCATCTCATGGTTTAATCATAAAAGATGTAGGTACTTATAACTAAGACAATCAATAACAAAGGATAATTGAAACATTCATAAATCAGGACCAACTATGAGTTGGTTTGTGATCCATTGTGTGTTCTTAGGTCCCTAGCTACTAATGATGCTCTCAAGTCTCCAAAAATTTTAACCCTTACCCTGAATTCACATCTGACTTTTATAGAGGCACTATTGTAACGCTTCCATCGTGCCACATTACAGGTCCAACGTGCCACGATGCGTTCATTAATCATATGTGGAATCTTCATTAAACTTCCAACGTGCCACGCTTTTTCCAGTAGCTCCAGCTTCCCGAATATCACCAAAATTGTGCAAAAAATACTCATTACATAGACATATGACCTCTTAACATTTATGACAACTATCAACTTATTTCAGCATGCATTCATGAAAAAGACTCTCTAACTTGCTCAAAAAGACACAAAAATGACTACAAAACATGAGTATAACCTAGTGTCATCACAAACAAACACTTATATCTTTGGAACTACATGTCCTTCTTAAAAATGAATCTAAATATATGCTTTGGGGTACATTATTTTATAAATTTTATATCTTATGTCGTTAAAATATGCATTTGATTTTTCTGTTTATTAACACTATTTGATTAAAATATTGGTGTTTTTTTAGATTTCTTTTCTAGATGATATACCGACTTGGTTTTAAGATTAATCAATCCTTAAGTTGAATATCAATATTTTAAGAATTTAATATGCTGGCAAAATATTTCATACAAAAGCATTTCAATATGAATCATGCTCTTTACTTAAATGGTTTCGCTTATTCCTAAGTAAAACGATCAAAATATCCCTACGTATGTTAACTCACGCTAATGTAAATGGCAATGTGAGTTAGCTCATGCTGCGTGAGTTAATTTACGCTGCGTGACTTAAGTCACGTTGAAAAAAACACACTGAAACCTAGCGTGAGTTAACTCACGCTGGCTTCTTTGCACATATTCCAATTTTTTTAGCATATCAAAACTAATGTAGTTGGCTCTACTAACTAGTGGAAGTGTCACCCCTTTGACAATGATCACTGCACGTGGATCTATTTGTCTCTGCCCAATTCCCAAACAACAATAACACCATTAAGTTCAAACTTTCACCTTCAATTAAATTATTAAAATAATATAAAACATTGTTCAGTACATACTTCTATATAATACATCAATACAAACAAAAGTACATAACTAATCGGCTCTAGCTCTATTGAATATAATATAATATTCTAGGTTCATTAATGAATTTATAATCACATGGAGAGGAATGAGAAGAAAGAAACAGATGAGTTGGTTGGGAACGGGTGGGGCTTCTTTAATGAATTTATAGCAAGACAGGATGAGTTGACAAACAAGAATAGAAACAAACAAAGATTATGCATGTGGTGAATATACAAGATGTGTTTCTTTCTAATTCACGTGAGTTAACTCACGTTGAGTGCTAAGAGTAAATGAGATTTGCACTAGCGTGAGTTAACTCACGCTACACAAGTTAACTCGCGCCGGGACATTTTTTACATTTACTTTTAGAATGAGCGAAACTATTTAGATAAAAAACATAATTTTTTCGATATTAAATTCCTATATCATAAGTACATCACATTGGGCTTCGGCCCTTCTTTATCCCAAAAAAAAAATTAAAATAAGTACATCTCACCCAGCTCTTTTTTTTTTTTTTTTGAATAAGAAAGGGCCAAAACCCAAAAGGAAAAAAACTAAACAATTTCTACACATATAAATTCTAAAAATATTGTTAAAAAGGAGACTATTGGACTTTTGGAAAGGGTTTTCAAAACAACAAAATTTCAAGAATCAATAGTAAAGTTGAAAATTAGCAAGCTAATCAACACTTATGTTACCTTCTCGTCAAGTATAATGAACTTTAACGTGCCAACTACGGTTCAAGAGATTTATGATATGCCTAATCAACAAAGGGGTCATCCTATTAGTCTTGCAATTATTTGTAACTATGTCAATAAGCAATTATTAATCACAAGACATAGGAAGAAAAATTGGATTTTTTTGAAGAAAAGAGAAAGAAAAAAAAACTAGATATAAATGGAATAGAGCTCAAAAAGTTGTGTGTTGTCTCAACTGGAAAAGATTGAATGGTTCTTGTTTTTGGTTAGGCTGCACGAAGTCTAATTACTTGAGATTTTTTTGTTTACCTTATTCCCTTATCATCCGCCCTTCAAAATATTTATTGCGCATAATTTGAATTATATAAACCAAAAGATAAAAAAAATATAGTTTATATTATATAATCTAAAATATAGTTATAGTTATATATAAACAACAATTAGAATCTCGTCTCATTTCAACACTTACGATTTTTGCTCTTAAAACCATAAAAAAAAACAAAATGAAAAATGACAAAATATCTCTCTCTCTATATTCGTGTACACACACTATTAAAAAATTCAAAAAATCATGACAAAAAAAAAAAATTCAAAAAATCAAATCAAGGTAATGCAATTTTTTTTTGAATTTTTCAAAGAATATGAAAAGACTAAAAAAACAATAAAAAATGGATTTAAAAGATGGAATTTTGGATTTTAAGGAGGGAGTTCCACAAGAAGTCTATTCTAAGCGATTCTTGTTCCTTGATTTTTTTTTTCTTCTGATTTTCTTCGCAAGTTTCAAAGGAAACTGACACAGTGTTGTCCAAAACTGATATATTTTTTTTTTTTTAACTAAAAAGACTTGAAAACAAGAAACGCATTGGAACATTGAGTTATAATTATAAGGTCTATCATTGTCACAAAACAAGCCAAGTCTTTGTTCTAATACAATTCAAATTATATAATCTATACATATTTCTCCTTAATTTTTGGCACAAGAGAGGTGTATAAAGGATGTTCGGATTTTATAATTTCAAAAAAAACAAACATTTTAAATTTTATAATCCTGATGCACCGTATACATGCCTTTGGAGTAGGGCGTACATGAAAAGAAAAATTCCATTTTAAATTATATAATTCAACGACATATTAAAGTTTTTTGAGGACACTCAAAAAATGAGTAAGGTGCAAGAAAAAAGATTTCATTACTTAAATGGATAAAGATTAAATGTCAGTCCGTAAGTTTGAATGACAAAAGCCAACATTTTTTTTTTCCTTAACTTTATGATTTCCAAAATAAAAAAGAGTTCAATCTTTTAGTAAAAGACATATTTTTTTTATCATTCTTTTCTGTTTTAGCTCTAAATGGTCAATGCTTAAAAAATTTACTACTTAAATTGTAAATTTTTTTAAAGGAAAAACTATTGATCTTATCCACCAACATATATTTTTTTTAACAAGTCTTACCCATCAACATATTAATCCTTATCGGCTTAAAAACTATGAATTTTTATTTTATTTTTATAAAATTAAATTAACCCATCTAAATTAACATCAAAAAAGTCGTATATATTATTTTTTTTGTTGGTCTAGTAACCTAATGGTTAGAACTCACACAAGTAAATATAAAAAAGTAGGGTATCTAAAGTTCGAACACCAACCCTTACATAAATTATGCAATGTCTTCGCGCCAATTGAACTAAGCTCATAGGACTTATATACCAACTCTTTAGATTTTAAAGAAGGGAAATATTAACGTGGTTGCCGTTAGCATGACCCTTTGAAAAAAAAAAAGTTTGACTAGACAAGTAAAGTAATGTGAATTTGTCGTTATTAAGTTTTCGTACGCATTCTTCCTTGTTTGTAATGTTTGCAGAGCTATAACACTCTCTTTGTCTCAGAAACGTCACAAAGAAGGTATTGTCTCACAAAAACTTAGAACCAGCATCAAGATTTGTTCTTTTCTCTCTCTCTCTCTCTCTCTCTCTCTCTCTCTCCAACAATGGCACCAAGAAGAAGACAACCCAGAAGACAGGTTTTTCATTTTTTTCCTTTCTCAAAAACAATGTTGTTTTGTCATTTTTGTTTATGTTTTTTCATGTCATTTTTCCTTAATGGTTTTTTGGTCTGAAAAACTAGACGGTTGGTAACACAAGAATGGATGCTGCTTTGGATGCAATGAGACAACTTGGATTTGAGGAAAAGCTCATCAGAGAAACTGTTGAGGAGCTTCTTGATGTTAGTTTTCTTTTCTTCAAATACATTGAACAAAAAAAGTTTTGATTTTTCCATTGTTTTTCTTTACTTTGAAAAAAGTTTTGATTTTTCTTTGTTTTTCAGGTTTATGAAGGAAATCAAGGTTGGCCCTTTATTGAAGAGGCCTCTTACAAGCTGCTGATTGAAACCATTCTTTGCAATTGTGATGAAGACAAGGTAAAATTCAGCAATTTTACACTTATTTATTGTTTTTTATTCATTACAAGTGATCTTAAATTCCCATAATGTTCATTAATACTTTTCATTATTTGTGCCAATTACTCATCTATATTTAATGTGAGACACTTAGTAAACATGAAATTTATTGTAATGGTATAAATGGAAGTGATTGTGTAATTATACATTGATTTTCTGATCAAACTGAATTTTTGAGACAAAACTAAAAATATAGGACCAAATATCAGGAAGTAACAGGAAACAACAACAGTTTAGGAACCAATTTAGTGCAAGTTTAGATTGGGGGTGGAATTGTCAAAATCACGGTGAGCCACTGCATTTTTGCCGAAAGCTACACTTTGTAGTTTCAACAAAATCACAATGTCACCGTGATTTTGACAATCTGTTTATACACGGATCTTCTTTGTACACTGTGCTCGTATTTATTTCGTTTGTTCTGTTTATACATTGATCTTATTTTTAGGATTTGGTTAGTGACTTCGTTGCAATGCTTGCTCCTTTGTAATGTGTGGCCAAGTTTTGGTCACTATCCTTAAGAAAGTATGGAGAAAAAGAAATGTTATGGGTTTCTTGAGATTCTGTATTTCAGTTAACACAACTCACTACTAAAAGTTACTAGCATTCAACACTCATAAGGGAAAATTTGCTTAAATACGTAATATTTTCACTGCCTTTAGAATTTTGATTCTACTCCTTTTTTTCCATGTTTCTTTTGATTGTGTATCCTCGTTCTGAGTAACTGTTCATGCTTTAGAATTCGAACCAAGTGAAAGTGTAAACCCTTTCACATTTAGTTTTTTTTTTTTAATTTTGAATGATTAATTAGATTAACCATTAAATGAATACTGTTGAATATTTGATTTGGATGAACATTGTTGAGGCTTTCAATTGGACAACATACTACTAGGAACTATGTAGCACCGACACTTTGTTATAACATTCTATCACTGTTTTTTTTCAAATTTTTGCCAGTGTCTAGACATTCAGTCTATGTATCAATGTTGATGTTGTGTCTATGTCAGTGGCTCATATCTAGACATTGAGTCATCGTAGATTGTTACACAGATGGTACATTTTATGATTTTGAACTAATAACAAGAAAAATGGTAATCCTTTGCAGGATGATGCAAGACAGGATGGTGTTGGTGAGACATCATCAGCTGCCACTCCTGCAACTGGGATTACTGAAGTTGACTCCTCTTATCTTGTGCCTCAAGACCATGTATCGCGTGGTAATGATGATTTGGACTCTGCATCTCAAACCAATGATCAAGATCATGACTCTGCTCCAATTGGCAATGTAGAAGAAGAAGTTGGTAATTTAATCCTACCCTCCTTTAGGTCCTTTCATTTGAATATATATGTTTGCATTTCTCTTCAATGTTAAAAAGCTTAGAAGCTTCCTAAATATAAGTTCCCAAATCAAGGTAAAAAAAATGAGTTCCTAAATGAAGGTTAGGCACTAGTTAGGTTTAGGGCAGGTCATGTGAGGCCTAAATGAAATTTTGAAAGAGTTAATTTTTTGGTCAAGTATTTTGGTACATCGTTCTCTAAATTTACAAGATACATTTATGGATTTGGATTGATTGCATCCACCAAATCACACATATCGTTGATAAGAACTATTTGATTAAGATCAGATACTCATGTTTTAACTTTGTATTTTGGATATGATTTAACAAAGTTTGTATGTAAACCATTCGATCTTAATCTGAAAATCAAGATCACTTGACTATGTTAGAAGTGTGATTTTTTAACTAATTTAATTGCTCTATTGAAAAGATGTTTAGGTTTCCTAAAGAGCTAGGAAAAGTCAAAAAAATATTATTATTATTATTTGTTAATGGTTGAAATGTTTGTAGGTGTTAAGGATACAACTGTAGGAGAAAGCAATCATGAAACATTTGTGAGCAATGTTGAAGCCACTACTGACAAGCTTCCACAAAGTAGGTACAGACCTTGCTATGGATGGATTAGCAGTGATGATAACGATGTGGACCTTATATACTTTCAACCTCCACCATTACCTAAACACATAGAGAAGTTGATCGGGAAGAGTGTAGCTCCTGAAAGACCAAAGCGCAAGAGTAGATGGGATGAAAAACCAGATGATATGTGAATGCTGTATTTGTTATGACCGTATACCTTAGCCCTTGTTTGTTTTATGTTCTTCATATATGTATGTTATGGATGATAGGGAGCATTATTTTGTTCATGAGACTTTAGAGATGGATACTAAATTGATCATGACAAGTTTTTTTTGCTCCTTGGAGATCTATATTGCTGAAAGTTATCTGAACCATGATTCCTTGAATTACAAGGCATCACCAATAAATAGTAACAAGTTATTCATGATTTTGACAATTTATTCGAGTCCTTTAAACTTGGTCGAAAAAAAGTGTAGGGTTTCTGTAATTTATGTTTTAGAAGGAAATCACTGATCTGATAAGTGTTTGGATCTTCTGTAGCTGTTTTATGGTGCAAAAACTGTATTAAATCTAACTGTTCTCATATATGCTACACTATAGAACAGTTATGGAGGATCCTAACCTGTTTTTGATAATTATTGTCTTAACTATTCTATAACATATAATAAATACATCATGAGAGAGGTAGATAATAAAAAAGGAGAAAAATGTTAATGTGGATAGGAGTTGGTACAATACAGATGGAATGTTTTATGAAGTGGCAAAAAATGCATGTCTTTTATTAAGTTATCGCATGTTTGATTAAAAATGAAAGAGAGATATTATTACCAAAAAAACATTAAAGAGATGTGTGGAGTTTTAAAAAGGATGGATTTCGTCTCAAAATTTAGTTCAATTGACAATATTGATATATTAGATTGTACATCCTAGTCTGTGTTTAAATATAGTGTGTCTGAGTTTATATGATACTTACCACTTCATTTAAGACAATAGAAAATTGGAAGAGTATGGAGTTTTTTTTCTTCTTCTTTTGAGTTCAATCAAAATTGGAAGATGGAAGAAATGACTCTCAAAATTGGATTTAATTTTTTTTATTTTTATTTATGTTAATCCTCCGATTTCCAGATAATGGACCATTGATAATATGAAATTTAACTTAAATAAGTAAAATCAGTTCAATAATTATTTCAACTCGGAATTAAACTTTATATTTTTTGAATGAATTGTCTTTATTGAAGTCATAAAACTATCTTAAAATCTTGACATACAAGACATGAATTCAATTTCAATAATACATGATTCTCAAGTGTCACACAATTTTAAAACGTCTCCTCAAATATTATAGAGATTCTTCAAACAAAAACTAACAAATAACGAAAATATAAATTTATTTATTAAAGAGGGCAAACTAAAATTTAAACCTTAATTAAATTCATAGGTTTTTCTAGTAGTGCAATTCAATTCATCAGTTTAGTTTCTTATAGAAAGAAAGTAAAGGAATGCTTTGATGATTGGTTGATATGTATCTAGTTATTTTGAAAGCATCGTAATTATGTAGTTTTGGGTAATCAAGATAGCTTAATACGCACATCTTTAGACAAGGTTAAATTTCTTGTATGGTTTTGGATCAAGTTCAACTTTGATGATTTTTCATTTGATTTCTTTGTAGCACTCAACCTCTCATTTGTTAAATGTTTTGAATTGACTTTATTTATAATTTGATTTGAATCATGCTAACAAGCTCTTTGAAGCCCCGATACTTTAAAATAGATGACATATCGTACTTCTTGCGTATCCTGCACCAATACCTGTCTGATACTTCCCGATACATATCAGAAGAATATCCAAATATTAAATTTTATTTTTGTAAAAAATAATTATTCGATACTTCCTGATACGTATCAGGAGAGTATCCGATAATTATCATGCACTGATACCTGCTCCAATATTTCCCAATTAATGTTAACTAAAATAACTTAACTCTTGAGTATTGATGTGTTCTTTTTTGGATCGATAAAGTATAAAACTAACAAATATAGTATAACATTGATGGTGCTCTTTTTGAGATATATTATGTATGTAATTAACTAATCATCACTCTTTTAATCGTCAATATTATTTATATTTATGTTGATGTGCTACAAGTCTATAACTGATTTCTTTTGTTTGCTAATATTTTTGCATATTAAAAAAATGGTTATAATTATTGTACATTTAATTATATAATTTTTTTATTAACATATCCCAGCCATATAGTATCTTGATTTTTGAAATTTTTTCGTATCGACGTATCAGTGCAGTATCGTATCCGTATTGTATCTCGTATCCGGGCTTCACAGCTAACAAGTGATCTAAGAACTCTAGTTAAGAAGGTAAAAAGATAAAAAATTTCACCAAAAACAATAACTTTTTAACTTTAAAGAAGTGAATATACATTTTTCACCACTTACCGGCCCAATATTTCTCTATTAATTTTCTTAACAAGTGATTTGTAGGCTCTCTTTTTATTTAAATGTACTATTATATGATCATTAATTGAATGAATCTAAAATATATATAATTTTTTTTATTATAATAATGTTGAGAATGGCTTGTAAAAATAATAGAAGAAATAAAGAGCTCGTGTAAATACACTTTTCAAGATTTATTTATAGTTTAGTTTGTAGATAAACAAGCGCTAATCTAAATCTATCTAAGTTCTTCTATTGGTTCTCATAACATCCATTTGTCCTAATCATAGTCCTAGAAAAACATACCAAAATATCTTTACGCGCGTATTTTATTTATTTAATTATTTTAATCAAGAAAAATAAAAATAACGGATAATTGGTTCTCATTGCCTCGCGTCACTTCCTTCTTCTTCCTACCTCAACTTCAGTTTTTCTTCATTCTCATTCCTTTTAATGGCGTTAGGGTTTTATTCTTCTTAGATTCATTCTTCTCTCCAAAACGAAAACCATGAATCTCTCACTACCTTCACCTTCCACTTTCCGCGTTGTTCCTCTCTCCCTCTGTACTTCTTGCTTTCAATTCAATCTTCATTTTCATCCTTCTAACCGTTTTCGCAATTCATTTTCGAGTTCGTTGAAGTTGAATCCTCCTACTGGAAGAAGAAGAAGAAGACGGATTGCTTGTAGTGTTAACGAGTCTGATGGTGATAACGACGAGGTACTTTATCTGTTTCAGCTTCTGTTTTTGTATTCATTATTGAAGTTTGATATATACTTAGTAGTGAAGGATTATTTTGATTTGAATTGAAGTTTGTAATAATTGTGCAAATTCATTGCATGTTGATTCTCTTTATTAAGTAAGATAATTGGATTCGTTATTAGTGGTGGCATTTTGGTATAGCATGGATATTTGATTACAAGCAATGTAGCACGAACACAAACACCGGACACAACACTACACGTCGACACTAATAAAATTGAGAAAATGAATTCATTGTAATCATAAGTGTCAGCGTTCAATTAGAAGTGTCTGTGCAGCAGAGATTATAAGACTATTTGGATTAAGTTGTGTTATTTAAGTGATTAACACAATCACGAAGAAAAAAAAAAAAAATTAAGTTCAGTAGATGATTAATGAATATACAACTTGTTGAAACTCGTTAAACATTAATGTAATTTTATTTTGGTAAATTAGCTTGGT
>Ga0099826_10000453_pt1 | contig 19668 bp, 12 predicted proteins | sample Mtrugardesep15_FD_76830 | JGI IMG/M metagenome (GOLD analysis project Ga0099826, IMG submission 76830) | Root nodule microbial communities of legume samples collected from California, USA - M. trunc garden sep15 | ecosystem: Host-associated > Plants > Roots > Nodule | place: USA: California... | reverse complement strand
CTTATTTTATTAAACAATAAAATAAGTCACCACGTCGCATAAAATCATATTAAATCTTCACTTAACATCGCATAATATATTAATAAATATATAACAACTTCTCAAATAAATCAAATAATTAAAAATCAAAAATGGTCGTTACAAATTCTCTCGGTAGCCAGAATGAATTTCTTCTTGGAGTAGACACATGTATATATAGGACAAGGTTAGCGTTTTGACTCAAGATGGATTAATTGGTCCACTTAATCTTTAATCTTAGAGAATTGATATTTAAAATTTTAATTTAAATCAAACATCATTAAATTAAAATAGAAATAAATCACAATGCAAACCGTTCAAAACCGAACCAATCTAATAGAAAAACTGTAAACTGAACCAATCCAAAACCGCAAAAAATCGCATTTGGTTTGGATGTATTCAGACCATTTTTTGACTCAACCGCATGGTTTGGCTAGATTTGCGGTTTTGATTTTATCAACCGAACTAAACCGCAACAAGGAGACATATTAATTAAGAAAATTGCTTTGTAGTACGAGACGAGAGTGGATGAATGTCTCACCACCGTTGGTTTATTCCACATGCACCGTGTTTTCCGGTCATCACTTTGACTTTTTATTGTTAGCATTATTTGATTGGCTAATTAATACTAATAGATTCGTAAAAAGTTGTCGAGCCAAATAGCATTGTTCATTAATTAAACTTATGTCATCTAACTCAAGGCTCATAGAAATTCAATGAGAAATTTATAGAAAGACATATTTTTCACTTACATATGGCACTACATATCAGATCAACGTTAGATGACAATGACATATGACATTCATGGTCACATTGACACTAACATGTGGCACTACATGTCAGATCAACATAAGATGACTACCGTGTGGGGGGGATCGAAAAGCAAAACAAAATAATTTATAGGGACGGGAAGTAAAATATAATTTATTTAGGGAAAGTAAAAAAAATTAAGGAAAAATAGTTTCAATTTCCTGCTTCAACGATCACATTTATAAGCATATCGTCACTCTAAACTATTAAAGTTTGTTTCTATATATTTCTCTTATTTACTTATACAACTCTATCTTATGGATACACTTTTATTATAGTTCATCAATAATAAATGGGTAGAGCGATTTACAGCTTCGAAAATTATGGAAATCATATTTCACCGTTAGCAAAATCCACACGCAACAAACATTTTTTTTAACGACAAAGCTTTCCAGATTTTAGATTTATCTATATGATTGTTTCCTTTTATTCTAACATGAAGAAGATATATTATTGAGAAGGAATTCGACATTTTGATTTTCATGGATTATATAGTTTTATAATTCATCACTTCAAGATCTCTAGTGTCACGACTCACGAGGATTACTGTCTTATGACAAAACAAACATGTTGGTCTTCCACTATCTCAAACTTAGTACAATAATTAAGAAAATTGCTTTGTAGTAAGAGACGAGAGTGGATGAATGTCTCACCATCGTTGGTTTATTCCACATGCACCGTGTTTTCCGGCCATCACTTTGACTTTTTATTGTTAGCATTATTTGATTGGCTAATTAATACTAATAAATTCGTAAAAAGTTGTCGAGCCAAATAGCATTGTTGATTAATTAAACTTATGTCATCCAACTCAAGACTCATAGAAATTCAACGAGAACTTTATAGAAAGACATATTTTTCACTTACATGTGGCACTACATATCAGATCAACGTTAGATGACAATGACATCTAACATTGATGGTCACATTGACACTAACATGTGGCACTACATGTCAGATCAACATAAGATTACTACCGTGTAGGGGGGGATCGAAAAGCAAAACAAAATAATTTATAGGGACAGGAAGTAAAATATAATTTATTTAGGGAAACAAAAAAACTAATAAGGAAAAATAGTTTCAATTTTCTACTTCAACGATCACATTTATAAGCATATCATCACTTTAATCTATTAAAATTTGTTTCTTTATATTCTCCTTTTTACTTATACAACTCCATCTTATGGATACACTTTTATTATAGTTCATCAATAATAAATGGATAGAGCGATTTACAGATTCGAAAATTATGGAAATCATATTTCACCGTTAGCAAAATCCACACGCAACAAACATTTTTTTTAACGACAAAGCTTTCTGGATTTTAGATTTATCTTTGTGATTGTTTCCTTTTATTCTAACATGAAGAAGATATATTATAGAGAAGGAATTCGACATTTTGATTTTCATGGATGATATAGTTTTATAATTCATCACTTCAAGATCTATAGTGTCACGACTCACGAGGATTATTGTCTTATGTCAAAACAAACATGTTGGTCTTCCACTATCTCAAACTTGGTACAATAATTAAGAAAATTGTTTTGTAGTAAGAGACGAGAGTGGATGAATGTCTCACCACCGTTGGTTTATTCCACATGCGCCTGTGTTTTCCGCCCATCACTTTGACTTTTTATTGTTAGCATTATTTGATTGGCTAATTAATAGATTCGTAAAAAGTTGTTGAGCCAAATAGCGTTTTTATCTTTGACTTTTATCTTCTTTGACTTAATGCGTTTTTTATTAGTGGCTCAAACACCCAAAACATCGTACTTAACATTCTTTAAAGTAGTAAAAAAAATCTCATAATTGAGAAAGAAAAGCTATTAGTTGGTAATTTGACTAACTTACCGAAATTGCTCTTCTCCCTTTCAGCGTGAGTTAACTCCCGCTGATACTTTTAAGATTTATTGAACCGACATAAAAGGTGATTGAATAAATTTTAAAAGTGTCACCGTGAGTTAATTCACACTAATACTTTTTAAGATTTGTTGAACCGACATAAAAAATGAGTGAATAAATTTTAAAAATGTCGGTTAATTTACTCCGAAAAATGTCGCATGAGTAATTTTCGTAAGTAAGAAGTCATTAACCCAACCCAATTTTGGGCTCAACATCATCGTTAACCCATCTTCACAGTCACCGTCTTCCTCTACTTCGCCACCTTCACAAGACAATCTAAACCCTCATTCCCAAAATTCACATTTCAATTCATTCATTCATCACTCATTTTTCTGCAATGGCTCCAAATTTGGAATGTCGCATGTATGAAGCAAGATACCCAGAAGTGGACATGGCTGTGATGATACAGGTCAAGAACATCGCCGACATGGGTGCTTACGTGTCACTCCTCGAATACAACAACATTGAGGGTATGATTTTGTTTTCCGAGCTCTCACGTCGTCGGATTCGTAGTGTTAGCAGTCTCATCAAGGTGGGTCGAATCGAACCGGTAATGGTTCTTCGTGTTGATAAGGAAAAAGGTTACATTGATCTCAGTAAACGTAGGGTTTCTGAAGAAGATATTCAAGCCTGTGAAGAAAGGTATAATAAGAGTAAACTAGTGCATTCTATTATGCGCCATGTTGCTGAAACCTTGAACCACGATTTAGAGGTAATCCTGATTAAAAATTCCTAATTTTTTTGGTTTTTTAATTTTTGTTGATAGTGTTTTGGTTATGTTAATTGAATTAATTGTTGTTATCTGTAGGATCTTTATGTTCACATTGGATGGCCTTTGTATCGCAAATATGGTCATGCTTTTGAGGTAAACAATTTTTTTTGCACTCTTTGATGTTTCCTTGATTTCTTATTTGTAGTTAGGCCCTATTTGAATAAACTGTTTAGACATTATGTATAAGCTATTTCTATAACATAAGATGAAATGAAGGCTCTCTTTGGTAAAAAAAAATAATAGTGAATATAAGCTAGCTTATTGCAGATGAGCTTATAAAGGATATCAGTTAAGCTAACTGATTGAATTTGTAGTGTTTGGTAAGATTAGCGGTAGAACTAGCTTAATTATGAAATGACATGAAAAGGATATATTTAATTAAAATGTAATGCTTTTCAATTTAAATTACTGGGGAAAAACTTAGATTAAAAATGATAAGCTATAAGGTACTTGAATTAGCTTATCAAAAAATGCTATAAGCTCATGAAAAAGTGACAGTTACGAAACCAGATATTTTCTAGTCAAATGAGCTTATAAGACATAAGCTATAGGCTCAAAAAAGTTTCTTGCCAAATAGACCTGAACTTAATATTTTTTCATATAAGCTATATGCTGTTTTTATAAGTTATCTTGGATTGTGTATGAAAATGAGCTAGAAACAGGTTGTGGAGATGTATTAAGGGATTGTAAAAGATCTCCTGAATGGGATCACTACTGTTTATATTGGTAGATAAACTCAAATGAGTCAATCCAAACAGACCCATGTATCATAGACTTTATTGTGTACAGGCGTTCAAAAGGGTTTTGGCTGATCCTGATGCGGTTTTGAGCGCACTCACGCGTGAAATCAAGGAAGTTGGGCCTGATGGGCAAGAAGTGACTAAGGTGGTACCTGCTGTATCTGAAGGAGTGAAGGAATCTCTACTGATGAACATTAGAAGACGAATGACTCCCCAGCCATTGAAACTCAGGGCGGATATTGAAATGAAATGTTTTCAATTTGATGGTGTTCTCCACATTAAGGTCTTTAACCGTTTCTGTTATGTGATTGTTATTTTAGTTTGGGTTATTGGATGTGGCTTATCTTCTAAACTACTATCATGTTTTATAATCATCTGGCTTTGCAGGAGGCAATGCGGAAGGCTGAAGCTGCTGGAAATGATGACTGCCCTGTGAATATTAAACTTGTTGCGCCCCCACTTTATGTGCTTACCACTCATACTCTTGACAAGGTTGGTGCAATATTCACATAAACTTTGATTTGACGATTGTCTTTTGTGCTGAATTAGATGCACATTTCACCTTTGAGGGGTATGAACTTGCTACTATTGTTTATGTTTTTTTAAAGCCACCTTTTTTTATAAAAAAAATTAATAATCACTTTTAAGAGTATTGCATCCATTTGTATTTTAAAAAAAAAACATAAAACAGCTTCAAATGAGAAGTTATCGTAAGCTTGTCAAAAAATAGATCGTTTTTAGAGGATAGAGAAAATAAGTGTCAAAAGGTAAAGCTATTTTTCGGACAAAATACCCTAACATAAATTTTAATATCTCCATTCTATCCTTGTGTCACCATACTTCTACACAAGACTAGTTGGTCATCTTCCTTCACAAAATAACCGATCTTCTTTTTGCACTAAGAAATTCTTTTGAGAATACTTGCTTGGCATGATGCCAAGTTGCCAATGATAATAAAACAACCAGTAATTAACTGAGACTGCACTTTTAGAACAAATCCGATTGACCCGTATTCTGAATACATACTTGGTTCAATCACTAGCTAGCAATTTTTTTTTGTATACACACACATACACACAAAAAAAAAGGCAAGAACTGAAGTACATGGGAGTACAAGAAAAACAGAAGGTAAAAACTACAAAGTCAATAAATAAAGCCAAAAACCAGCAACTCCGGGGGACCGTCAGCAACCGAGCAAAATAGAAACCAAACAAGGTTGAGAGTACAGTAGCATCCCTGTACTGAGAGAACCGTCAAACAAGAGGCAACCACCCAGGCCAAAACACAACAGTGACCCACACATGCCAAGCCCACTGATCTCTACTGGCATCATGAGAGAACAGGTTGCGCTATCCACTCATAATTGGTACAAGCAGAACCAGGATTCTTACCAAAACATTATTTCCAGAAGATAGGATAATCTTGTCCACCAGCTGCTCCACATCCACTAGCTAGCAATGATATTTAAGTTTTGTGGCCAACCTTAATGTCCTGCTTTAATCACTCATTTTTAATACCATTTTAAGGTTTATATTGGGGATAAACTTGAAAAGATTAACTCTGGTAGCAATGGAGATGATTGGGTTCGAGAACGGAATTGTAGTTAACGTGAGAAGGAGCAAGCAGACAGATTGAGTTTGGATGTTAACCCAACTGTAGTCATTAGCATTTCAGTTCTGTGAATTGTCTTAACATAAATCCTATTTGGTAGTGAGCTGTTTTAAAAGTTGAGTACCTAAAGGATAGGTTCAGTTCAGTTTTTGATTCAATTCAGTGCTAAATAGATTTTTTAACAGTCTTTGAAGAACTTGCTCCTGAACATGTGTTGTAAAATTATTATTTTTTTACTTTTCCTGCTTTAAGTCATTCATACTTCAATTCATGCTGATGTCATACTATAATCTCTGCTGATATTTTTATTAGTTATTAGTTGTATTGTAGAGACTTCTATAGATAAGTCAATAAACCGACCTTATAGAGATTACTATTGTTGGACAGCATGACATATTTGGTTTCCAATATAACACTATACAGGGGCAGTTGTAGATTTGCATTCAAAGTCCTATAGGCAACCATTCTTATATTGAAAGTAATTTGTGTATTTTGTTACAATCTTGACAGGAGCAGGGAATATTGGTTCTCAAGAATGCCATTGCTTGTTGCCAAGAATCAATAGAAAAGCACAAGGGTAAACTTATTGTGAAGGAGCAACCCAAAGTCGTGAGTGTCACCATCCTCTCTATATCCTTTATCTTCTACACATGTCACTGGCTCACTGCCCGTCAATCCGCTTTTTTAATTTGTCTGTGTTTTTTATAATATCAATCTTAGTTAAAAATTCACCTTCAATAATTAATTTATGTTTTATAATGTTCAAATAAGAATTTGAAGAAAAAAATCAAGCTGTAAGGGAAAATTCGTAACTGAAAATGTTCAACCGAAATAAGTAGTTAGTTTTTGAGGTCCCTATAATTACGATTTAGATTTAAATTTGTAAAAGAATTTAATGTTAAGGTTAAACTTGTCCAAGAAATTGTCCGACCGAAAATTTGGTAACCTTGGAGTTGTTCATATAATGGTATAGATACATGTACATGTGTTCAAAGGATTTTCTTCTATCTGTTTATGTTGATATGTGTCTTTATTGAGGGGGGAATTTATGTTTGACAATGCATTGTGATTCAGGTGAGTGAACGTGACGATAAACTGCTTATTGAAATCATGAATAAGATACAACAAGATAATGAAGAGGTCGGAGGCGATGATGACAGTGAAGAGGAAGAAGATACTGGAATGGGCGAGGTTGATCTGGACAATGGTAATGCGATAACAGAGTGAAAAATATTTTGTGATCATTGTAAGGCATAGATAGTATAGGAAGGCTTTACCAATTTTGCTCATTCTTTTTTGTCTCTTTGATTGTGGTTGTATTGTATTATAAAAATACAAGCTTGAAATTTTGCTCATACTTTTTTTTATCTCTTAATATTAAGGAAAATTAGTTTACGACCTTTTTTGTGAAACTTGTTTTAAAATTCAGACGCATTCATATAAAAAAAATGTCTAATGTATATATATTTTCTTATTTTTATTTCAAGTTTTCGTTTGATATATATATTTTTTTTTAGGAAAGTTTTCATTTGATATCTCTTTCATTTTTCATTCTGATATGATTCCTTACTTCTTATAGCGTGTTAATGGGATCCTTTTCGTTTAAAAGGGGACAACTTAATATAACCTTTGCAATATGTTAAGGACTATTTTAAAACAAAATTGTTTGGTATAAGTTTTTGTAAATTATTTACTTAATTTTAATTTAACATATGTATATTTTAATTTTAAAAATAATATTAGATCATTTTAATTGATGTATATTTAAGTTTGAAAATAATATTAGAGCATTAAAAGAAAATTTATATGAAAAAACAATTCAACCAAAAGATAGTCTTTCTCAACATTTTCTTGAGAGAAAAAAGTCATTTAAACTTCATTGATTTATTTTTTACTTCATTCTATTTGATTTGTGAAGTTTCCTATCAAGATTCTAAATTTTCATTTAGAAAAAGACTACCAACACTTACTTTTAAACACTCTTTAACATTCGCTTTTTTGTTAGATGAAATTAATATATATTTTATCGCTTTGTGTGGATTTTTATTTCTAAAGTGTAGACCTAATTTCTTGTTTGAACTACTATATTTTTTTTAAGATCGTCAAGAAATCAAAACTTCATCAATATATGTAGTTCAATTAATCAATTAATATGATTTATATACACGAGTTATTAAATAAATTTGAAAATGAAAAAGTTATAAATGTGAGATCATAGTCGGTACTTTAGACACTTTATATTTGAGACAAAAAATTGTTTTGTGAATTAATGAAGACGAGAATGTCAAACTTTATGAATTTTATTGTCCCCGAATTTCTCTACCAAAAACGATTTTAAAATCAAACGCACTACGACCAAAATTGTGCAAACCAATCATTTAATGTTGGCTTAAACATCTTTTTGGTTTCTTATTTTTATTTCAAAGTTTATGTTGGTTCCTTATAAAAAAATGCAGATAGATCATTTAATTTCTCCCACGTTTGTCTTTTCATGTGAATTTATGGTTTTAAAATGCGAGATCTATGTAAATTTGTGTTGGATCCAACCTCTAAACCATTGTTCCATGATTTCAAAAAGGAAACAGATTAGAAACCTCATGAATTTGACATGTTAGCGTAAATGGGAAAGATGATTGGTTGCAATCTCTAATTTAGAGCGATGAATTTGTGGAAAAAAGGTTTTCAAAGAACCCTAATTTTGATTTATAAGAGAATCAATAAAGTAGAAAAAAATAAGATGTCGACTTACATGTCGTCACATATACTTCAATTATCGTCTTTAGCCTTTAATGTAAGAAAAACTAATATAGTACCAAATAGAAAAATTAAAAGATCTATCTACACTTTTTTTATTACATAAGCGATCAAAATAAAATCCAAAATAAAATAAAAGAAAAAAAATGTTTAACCTTTATTTTTATTTTTATTTATTTTGGTCAGGAACCTTTATTTTTTTACTTTTAACAAATCAAATGCATCCATAAAAAAAAACTTACAAACATTTTTTTATGAGAGAAAAATCTTGAAAACATAAAAACCTGAGTTACAACACATTTCCTCTCTCAAAACCTATTTGGTTTATCACAATATCTATCATCTTCTTCAACACTTAAACCCTCACTCACCAAACACACAGAGAAAAACAAAATCAAAACCTCACAACAATGGCTCCGAATCTGGAATGTCGCATGTACGAAGCAAAGTACCCAGAAGTGGACATGGCTGTGATGATTCAGGTGAAGAACATCGCCGACATGGGTGCTTACGTTTCACTTCTCGAATACAACAACATCGAGGGTATGATTCTGTTCTCTGAGCTCTCACGTCGTCGGATTCGTAGTGTGAGCAGTCTGATCAAGGTTGGTCGAATCGAACCGGTGATGGTTCTTCGTGTTGATAAGGAAAAGGGTTATATCGATCTCAGTAAACGTAGGGTTTCTGAGGAAGATATTCAAACTTGTGAAGAAAGGTATAATAAGAGCAAGCTTGTGCATTCTATTATGCGCCATGTTGCTGAAACCTTGGACCTCGATTTGGAGGTAACCCTAATTAAGAAAAAAACCCTAATTTTAATTTTTTGGGTTGATTGTGTTTTTGTTATTTTAATTGAATTGATTGTGGTTTTCTGTAGGATCTTTATGTGCACATTGGTTGGCCTTTGTATCGCAAATATGGCCATGCTTTTGAGGTAAATTTTTAATCTTTTAGACATTTTGATGGTTCCTTGATTTTTTATTTCTAGTTAGGCCTATTTGAATAGACACCATAAGCACTTATGTATAAGCTATTTCTACACTATAAGATGAAATAAAGTTGATCCTTTTTTCATATTAGCTTTAAGATAATGCTTCAACATATGACTCTGTTTGGTAAAAAATAGCGAATAAATGATAAGCTAGGTTATAGTGAACGAGCTTATAGAGGATAGCTGATTAGAGGATAAACTAGCTGATTGAATTTGTTGTGTTTGGTAAAATTAGCGGCTTAACTAGCTTATAAATATGAAATGACATAAAAAAGATATATTTAATGAATATATTTAATTTTTTCAATTAAGATTACAGGGGTGAATTGGGATAAAAAATGATAAGCTATATAAGCTACTTGAATTAGCTTATAAAAAAATGCTTTAGGCTATTAAAAATAAGCTATAAGCTCATGGGAAAGTGACAGTTATCAAACATGTCTTTTCTAGTCAAATGAGCTTATAGGACATAAGCTATAAGCTCAAAAAAAGTGTCTTGCCAAACAGACCCATAAGATGAAATAAAGATCATATATTTTCTTATAAGCTATAAGTTGTTTTCATAAGTTGTCCTTGATATTTTATGGAAATAAGCTGAAAACAGTTTATACAGGTAGATAAACTCAAATGAATAATTTCAAATAGACCCCTCTAAATCATGAACTTTATTGTATGCAGGCATTCAAAATTGTTGTGGCCGATCCTGATAAGGTTTTGAGCACTCTCACGCGTGAAACCAAGGAAGTTGGTCCTGATGGGCAAGAAGTGACCAAGGTGGTACCTGCTGTATCTGAAGAACTGAAGGATGCTCTGGTGAATAATATTAGAAGACGAATGACTCCTCAGCCAATGAAAATTAGGGCGGATATTGAAATGAAATGTTTTCAATTTGATGGAGTTCTCCACATTAAGGTCTTGATCATTTTTGTTTGTCTTTTTTGTTTTTTCTTATATATTTTGGATAAAAAAGGTCACCCCTTTTCTTCTTGTTATGTGAGTTTTGTCATGTGTTATTATCATTTGGTTTTGCAGGAGGCAATGCGAAAGGCTGAAGCTGCTGGAAATGATGACTGTCCTGTGAAAATTAAACTTGTTGCCCCCCCACTTTATGTGCTTACCACTCAGACACTTGACAAGGTAGGTGCAATATTCACATAAACATTGATTTGATAATTTGCTTTTGACCGGAGTTGATTGCACATTTGGCCTTTGAGGTTATCAAGATTATGATTTTTTGACGTATCAATTTGCTACTATTTTTGTGTTATTGGATTGTGGGGTCATTTTCACTGTAAAACTACTTCAGCAGCTGTTTTTATCTATGTCTATTATGATTGCCATATAAGCCATTCTACCGTTGACTACCTTAAACAACTAGGCATTGGTTGAAGTTCAATTCAGCAAAAAAAAACTGAACCAGAAGTGAGCCGAAGTTAGGCAAAACGAATAAAACCGTTTCTCGTTCATCCCGAACTGAAGCAAACCGGTTCTTTGGTTCAGTCCAACTGGCTCGAAAAACCTAACCGTTCAGTTTCATCCAAACTTTTCCTGTGTGCGAACTGAACATCTACAATATCAGCCAAACTGCTACTCTTCGAACCAAGCTGTTTTTTTATGTTGAACGGGTTTTGAAGTTTTAACTGGTCAAAATCTGTTTCTTTGATTCAAAAACTTGTTTTAATTGTTCTTGTTAAAGTTATCGGTTTTAGATATAATAAGAAGGAATATTTTACGCTGTGATATTATTGACAATGATTTAATACTGTCTTAATACAAAAACTAATCACTAATCCCTATTTATAGGGAAACATAGTCTCAAACCTGAACGAACAGGGTGATAGATGATATGATATTGCAGCTTCTAGTGTCATTTGGGACCGTTCATAAAACTGAACGAACAGGGTGATAGATGATATGATATTGCAGCTTCTAGTGTCATTTGGGACCGTTCATAAACTGATTTGGGACTATTTGCTCTAGAGTTGAAAAACTACTTCGCAAGATTAACACCTACGACCACAACTCAGCTCTTAGACTGAAATTGTTTTCCAATGCTTTGTGCAGAAAAACAACTGAAATCATATTTTGTCATTTAGAACCTGGCATAACAGTCATTTTATCGACAAATTATGCAGCATCAAAGAAAACTAAGGATCTTACTACAACTAAGAAATTCTCTTATGAAGACTTGTTGGCAGGATGCCTGCCAAGTTGCCAACTTACCAATCATGATAACAACACTTATAATTAACAGAAACTGAACGTCACTTCACTTTTAGAAGCAATCCGACCGATTTACTACAACTACAAAAGTATTCTGAATACTTAGTTCAATCACTAGCTAGCAATGGTATTTAAGTCTTATGTCCAACATTAATGTCCAGCTTTCATAACTCATTTTAAATTCCATTGTAAGGTTTAAATTGGGGATAAATTTGAAAAGCTTAACCCTGGAAACGATGAAGATGATTGGGTTCAAGAAGTGAATTGTAGCGAGAGCAGAGTTAACTGTTGATTCTTGGGTTCGATATGGATAGTGAGAATTAGCAAGCAAACAGATTGAGTTTTGATGTTAACTGAACTGTAGCCATTAGCATTTCAGTTTAGTAAAATGTCTTTACATAAATCAAATTCGGTTATTGAGCAAAGTTCGGTTTTTAAAGGATAGTTTGGTTCATTTATTGCTTCTGTGCAGTTCTAAATAGTATTTTTAAGTCTTAAAAGAACTTGCTCCAAAACATGTACTGTAATTTATTTATTTTTTGTGACTTCCTGCTTTATGCCATTCATACTTCAATTCATGTTGATGTCATATGGTGAGACTTTTTCTCCCCTAGACAAATCAATAAACTGACCTTATCGATATTGCTATTGTTGGACAGCATGACAATTATGGTTTTCAATAGAACACTATACAGGGGTGGTTGTAGATTTTCATTCAAAGTCCTATAGGCAACCCTTCTTCTATTGAAAGTAATTTGTTTATTTTATTACAATCTTGACAGGAGCAAGGAATATTGGTTCTTGAAAATGCCATTGCTAGTTGCACTGAATCAATAGAAAAACACAAGGGTAAACTTTCTGTGAAGGAGAAAGTCAGAGTGGTGAGTGTTGCCATCCTCTATATCCTTTATCTTCTATATATGTCTGTATATATTTTGTCCATCTGCTTTTGGATTCTCTTCTCTCTTTTTTATGTCGATAGATGTTTGACAATAAGTTATGATTCAGGTGAGTGAACGTGATGATAATTTGCTTTTTGAGCACATGCGTAAGCTACGCGAACAGAATGAAGAGGTCGAAGGCGACGATGACAGCGAAGAGGAAGAAGATACTGGAATGGGCGAGGTTGATCTGGACAATGGTAATGCGATTACGGAGTGAGAAATACCTTGTGCTCATAGAAAGGCATAGATAGTACAGCAAGGCTTTACTAATTTTGCTCTATTGGATTCTTTTTTAGCTCTTTGATTGTGCTTGTTGTATTATACAAATTATAAGTTTCTTGATGAGGGTGTTCAATCCAAACTTAGGAGTTTATGTGGTTTGAAAAACGCGACCATATATCCCTCCCTGCCCCTCCCCTGTTGTCTGCAATTCATGATGAGATACCAGTTGAACACAGTGCACTCGAATATCGTCTCTAATTCTTATGATTTTAATTTACAAAAGATAGTTGTTGACTTTAATTATTATTTATTTAAATTTACTCTTGATTGTCCAATTATACTCGCCGTATCCATCTATAATGGATTCGTGCATTTTCTAAGATTTGCAATGTCTTGCTTTTGATTCCTTCGTCGTTGAAGGTTTCCGTTATATTGAGACCATTTCCATGTGTTGAGATTGCCAACTAACCTTGAATGAGATTGGATGAATAAAAAAGCAAACCTTTTTTTTATAAAAAGGACAGGAGGTAGTATTGTATAAATAATTTTTTTAAGTCGATATATTGAGCCTTAAACATTTAAGTTTCCAAGCTTAATTGTACTAATCCTTAACTAGAATGCTTGACAACAAAAAAGGCGAGGTTTTGCTTGCAATTTTCAGACGAACCTTAATCCTTAACAAAATTCTCAATTTTCGATTTCTCATTACAATTTTGCTAACAAAAATTAACTCATTAGCATTAGTGTTGTTTGCGCACCATCAGCTACTACCAACGATTTAATGCTCGTAATTATATCGTGAATTTATTTATCCTCTTAAATTTCTAATGTTTTTTCTTTCTTCATATTTTTCTCTCAAGATACTCATGTTTCTTATGTCCTCGAAATTTCTTATAATTTTGGATACATAATAACTTTGGATTTATAATTTCTTAAATTTCCTCTATATATTGTGCATTTGAAAATAATTTTTCCTTTACTATATACTCTTAAACTTGGTGGTGCTAAATTTAATTCCTAGCTCGTCTCTATATATATATACATATTAGATGCAAGTCTACAAGTTAGGTTGAATAGTGTGATAGAAGTTCAAATCCCGATCCATCAACTTATATGTATGATTTTTAATGACTATTATTGTTTGTTCTATAATTTTGTATTGGGTGGCTTTTTGCATTTGAGATGTAAGCATTTTCCAAACATAAACATAGTGGGCCCATGCAGAATAGTTAATTGAAATATTTCAGATTAACACAAACATATATATAGCTCCGAGAAAACTAACTTACTCACAAAATTTGATCAAAACCCTAACGACACGACGATGACTCCGAATTTGGAATGTCGCATGTACGAGGCAAGGTACCCGGAGGTCGACACGGCGGTGATGATACAGGTCAAGAACATCGCCGATATGGGTGCTTACGTTTCCCTTCTTGAATACAACAACATCGAGGGTATGATTCTATTCTCCGAGCTTTCTCGCCGTCGGATTCGTAGTGTTAGCAGTCTCATCAAGGTTGGTCGAACCGAACCGGTGATGGTTCTTCGTGTTGACAAAGAAAAGGGTTACATTGATCTTAGTAAACGTAGGGTTTCTGAGGAAGATATTCAAACTTGTGAAGAAATGTATAATAAGAGTAAACTTGTCCATTCTATTATGCGCCATGTTGCTGAAACCTTGGACCTTGATTTAGAGGTAACCCTAATTAACAAAAAAACCCTTCTTTTTTTTGTTGATTGTGTTTTTGTTATGTTAATTGAATTGATTGTGGTTTTTTGTAGGATCTTTATGTGCACATTGGATGGCCTTTGTATCGGAAATATGGTCATGCTTTTGAGGTAACATCTTCTTTTAACACTCTTTGATGGTTTCTTGCTAGGTTCTAAAACGGTCGTCGATGCCGTGAAAAAGGCTGAGACCAAAAAGGTATTGGTAGTGTAGATATTGTTTTTCTCTGTTTTAACCTAGGAACAAAGCCATTTATAATTTGTGACACTTTTTTCCTTCTCCAACAGACTTATAATTTGGAACTAAGGGAGTATATGATAGCATAAATAATTTTAACAACGTTTGTGTGATACTGTGATGTTGTGATTAATTTACACCTTGACTACAACAACCCCTAATAGCTGAAAGCACAAAACCCGTACGCGACCTCAAACGCTATTTAAAACCTCTGTTTCTTGACATTTTATTTGTAGTTAGGGGCGAATGCATTATATGGCTTGGTGTGGCTATAGCCATACCAAAATTTCCCCAGAAATTATTTACATATGAAGGATGTCTATAAAAATGAAATGTTCGAAGAAGTCAATGGCTCATTTTGTTTCAATTAGCAAATAGTACACAGTTTTTTATTTTATTGAGCAAATTTTTTTGAACACTATTATTTTAGCCACGCCATAAACTTAGTTCTGGATCCTTCTCTGTTTGTAGTTAGGCCCTATTTGAATAAATGGCATAAGCCTTATGTATATATTCTATTTCCAAAACATATGATGAAATAAAAAGTTAATATTTTTTTCATATAAGCTATAAGATAATTCTTTAACACAATGAAATAAAGATAATATTTTCTCATATAAGCTATAAAGCTGTTTTCAAAGTTATCCTAGAGATTTTATGACTATAAGCTGAAAACATTCTAAAAGATCGCCTAAACGGTATCACAAGTGTATATACTGGTAGATAAACTTAAATGAGTCAATCCAAACAAACCTATATCATGAACTTTATTGTATGCAGGCGTTCAGAATAGCCGTGACCGATCCTGATACGGTTTTGAGCCCTCTAATGCGTGAAATCAAGGAAGTTGGTCCTGATGGGAAAGCGGTGACCAAGGTGATACCTGCTGTGTCTGAAGAAGTGAAGAATTCTCTACTGATGAACATTAGAAGACGAATGACCCCTCAGCCATTCAAAATCAGGGCGGACATTGAAATGAAATGTTTTCAATTTGATGGAATTCTACACATTAAGGTCTTACTCATTTCTGTTTGTCCTTTTCTTTTTTCTTCTATATTTTGGATAAAAAAAAGTCACCACTTTTCTTTTAAGTGTCTATTTCTTATGTGGGTTTTATCATGTTTTATAATCATTTGGTTTTGCAGGAGGCAATGCGGAAGGCTGAAGCTGCTGGAAATGATGACTGCCCTGTGGAAATTAAACTTGTTGCTCCCCCACTTTATGTGCTTACCACTCAGACCCTTGACAAGGTTGGTGCAATATTAACTTAAAGTTTGATTTCATAATTACTTTGGAACGGAATTGACTGCACAATTGGCCTTTGAGGCTATCAAGATTATATGATTTTTAGATGTATGAATTTGCTTGTGGTGTTTGCGTTTATTGGATTGGATTGGATTGTGGGGGTCATTTTCATCGTACAACTAGGTTAGCAGTTGTTGTTGTACTGTTGACTATCAAATAAAACCAGGCATGGGTGAAGTTCAATTCAGAAATAAAACTGAACCTAGCCCAAGTTTGGCAAAGTCAAATTGAACCAGTTCCGGTTCATCCCAAACTGAAGCAAACTGGTTCTTTGGTTTGGTGCAATTGGCTGGAAAAAGTAAAAACCTAACTATCCTGTATGCGAACTGACTGAACATCTATGATATGAGCCAAACTGCTACTGTGCAAACCGAGCTGTTTTTATGCTGAACAGGTTTTGCAGTTTGAACAGTTCGAAATCCTTTTCTTTGATTCAAAAACTTGTTCTAAATGTTCTTGTTAAAGCTATAGGTCTTCGATAAAGTAAAGAGAATAAATTGGTTTGATATGATTGATGATGATTTACTACTGTCTTGATAAAAAAACACTACACGCTAATCCTATTTGAATACTGATACATAGACTCAAACCTAAATAAATAAGGTGATTGATGATAATGATATTGCATCTTCTAAGGTCATTTGGGATCACAAAAATAGATTCGGGACTATTTGCTCAAGAGTTGAAACACCGGTTCACTAGATTAACACATACGACGCCAAATCAGCTCTTTGACTTGCCTTGTTCTCCAACGCTTTGTGTAGAAAAACAACTGAAATCATATTGTCATTTCAAACATGGCATAACAGTAATAGTAATTATATCAGCAAGTTATGCGGGATCAATGGATCCTAAGGCTTTGTTTTTGAGTTTGGAGGGAGAGGGAGGGGAGGGCTTTGAGGGACTCATTTTTCTTCATAATACAAAATCCTTCTCATTTGGGAGAACTAAAAAATTGTATTGGAGGAGGGTTTCAAGGGGTTTTGGTGGGTTTATATGAATTCTTCAAATTTAATTTATGTTGTTATAATATTCTTAAAATTAATAATATATTAGTCATAATCATTAATTTATCATTCTCTAAAAAATTACTCTTTCAAAAAATGTGAAAGATTTCTCTATTCCCCCCTATAATTTCCACCCCTTAAAGCCCTCCCTTCACCTCCCCTTCAAACTCCCACACAAAGCCTAAGAGAATCTGGAATGACTAGCAATGGTGTTTAAGTCTTGTGGCCAACCTGGAATGACCAGCTTCCATAACTCAATATTAATTACTATTTTAAGGTTTATATTAGGGATAGATTAAAATAGCTTATCCTTGGGAATGATGATGATTGTGACTTTGAGATGTTAACTGAACTGTGGTCAATAGCATTTCAGTTTATTGAGCTGTAGTCATTAATCCATTTCGGTTTGTGAGCTGTTTCAAATGTTCAGTTTTTAAAGGATAGGTTCGGTTCATTTCTTGGTTTGGTGCACTTCTAAATAGTTTCTTAAACAGTCCTAAACACTCCTCCTAAACATGTCTTGAAAATTTATTTTTATGTTACTTTTCCTGGTTTAAGCAATTCATACTTAATTCATGTCGATATCATACTATAATCTTTTCTGTAATTTTTTTTTTTTTTTTAAGTTAGTTGTATTACAGTGAGACTTCTCCTCTAGATAAGTCAATAAACTGACCTTATAGATATTCCTATTGTTGGACTGCATGACATATGATTTCCAATATAACAATATACAGGGTGGTTATAGATTTTCATTTCAAAGTCTTATAGGCAACCCTTCTTCTATTGAAAGTAATTTATGTATTTTGTCACAATCTTGACAGGAGCAAGGAATATTGGTTCTCAAAAATGCCATTGCTTGTTGCGCTGAATCAATAGAAGAACACAAGGGTAAACTTACGCTGGTGAAGCCAATTAGAGCGGTGAGTGTTGCCATCCTCTCTATATCCTTTATCTTTTATATATCTGTGTTCAAATTTTGTCCATCTGCTTTTGGATTCTCTTCTATCCTTTTATGTTGATATATGAGTAGAATAACAAGTCTTTATTGAGGAAAAAGAGGTTTGACAAGGCATTGTGATTCAGGATGACGGCACTGATAGCCCTGTTCAAATTACTCCGATTCAGGATGAACATAATGATGAGGTCAGTAGCGATGAAGACAGCGAAGAGGAAGATACTGGAATGGGCGAGATTGATGTGGAGAATGGTAATGCGATAATGGAGTGAGAAATATCTTGTGCTCATAGTGAGGCATAGATAGTACAGCAAGGCTTTACTAATTTTGGTCTATTGGATTCTTTTTTATCTCTTTTAATTTTGGTTGTATTATACAAACTTGGAATTTCTTGAAGAGTGTGTTCAATCGAAACTTAGGAGTTTGTGGATAAAAACCGCCATCAAATCTCCATCCCTTGTTGCTTGCAATTTTTTATGAGATATTCGTTGTACACAGTGGCCCTCGAATAACATCTGCAATTCTTATGATTTTAATTTTCGAAAGATGGTAGTATACTTTTTCATATTTATTTTAATTTGTCCGGTTGTTCATTTTCACACATGGTATCCGTAGAGGATGCATGTTGTTTAAGAATTGCAATGTCTAGCGAGCTTTTGATTTCTTCATCGTGTCAAGGTTCTAGCAATATCGTTGTTTTCTACTCTCTTCATTTCCGTCCAAAAATGGATGACTTTCACCATTTTATATATTCATGTGATTGAGTGTGTAATACTTTTTTTTGGTGATTCATATGAATGTATTTAAAGGTAAGGATGGAAAGCGATCATTTTTTTTAAAGCGTAAGATGCAAAGTATCCAGTTACTTTGACTTTGCCAATAACATTAGTAAACCCGACTCTGACTGTCTTTAGTAGAGGGTTATGCTTCTAACTATTTTTTTCTATCCACAAGCTTTCAACCCTTGAGGAGTCGAATTTAGTTTCACTCGACCAATGTAATGATGGTAAAGTATACGTTTTTATAAAATATTAGGATAAAAAATTGATAAAAGTTAGAGACTAAATCAAAAAAAGAAGATATTTATAAGGATCGAAGACTGTGTAGATAATTTTTTTTTGGCTTAATTGCAGTTTTAATCCCCTAACTTTTACAAAGTTGCGATTTTGGCCCCCTAAGAAAAAAAACTACAAAACGGCTCTCTAAGTTTTGCATTTGTGGCAGTTTTGGCCCCCAATGCCAATTTTGACTCTGTCTACGCTGACGTGGCACCCTAAGTGAGGTGCCACATGTTATTTTTCTAATTTTGTTTTGGCCTTGGGGGGCCAAAACTACTACAGATGCAAAACTTAGGGGGCCATTTTGTAGTTTTTTTTCTTAGGGGGCCAAAATCGCAACTTTGTGAAAGTTAGGGGGTTAAAACTGCAATTAAGCCTTTTTTTTTT
>Ga0099826_10000452_pt1 | contig 19676 bp, 7 predicted proteins | sample Mtrugardesep15_FD_76830 | JGI IMG/M metagenome (GOLD analysis project Ga0099826, IMG submission 76830) | Root nodule microbial communities of legume samples collected from California, USA - M. trunc garden sep15 | ecosystem: Host-associated > Plants > Roots > Nodule | place: USA: California... | reverse complement strand
CCTGTCTTAGTAAAACACTCAAGAGCACAAGTTAAATACCAAGGAATTAATCAAAGTCCATTAATTCTTTAATCATAATGGTTTATTATCTTTAAAATTAATTAGGGATTTTGCCTCAACAGCAAGTGCATATATTGATGGTGACTTTTCATTTGTTGATAAAGACAAAGGACTTCTGAATTTTATTTTGGTAAACATATCTTTATCTTTGCCAACATTGTCTTTTTTTATTTGTTCTCTTTATTTTCATGTAATTTTGTGTATTTTTGCTGTAGATTCTCATAGCCAACAGAGATTTCAATTCATCTAACTCAACATTAAAAAATAGGTAAGCTTACATTGAGTAATGTGTGGAATCTTGCATTAAAACAGTGTTATTAAATAGCGGCTATATCATATCGGAATTAAAACAAATATTGTTCTGCAATATGCTATTTAGAACTACATGCAGTCAAATAGCAACAAAAAACGGTGTAAATTATTTCCTAGTGGAATTTGAACAAACCGCTATTTCCTGCGATCCTCAATTGACAACACTGATTTAAAGTGTTACTGAAGTTTTTGTTAACTTTTTGACCAATTTTGATGCTTTAGGGGCTGGTGGACTCCAGTTTTCTTTACAGCTTGTTTAGCATCTGCAAAATTCTTCATCAAGCATGTTTCAAGAAAAAATACTGTCACACAAGCTCGCAGAAACATTTCTATGCATTATGATCTGGTATAATCGACAAGATCATTAGCTATAGCTAAAAATATTCCTATGTTCATGATGTTCAATTAAAAAATAGCTGCCCTAGGAATATAACTAATCATACCTCGACATTGTGTGAGAATATAACAAATACGGGACTATTAGAAATATGTAAAATGCCAATAGTCAATGCAAATTTTGAGAAACCACTGTATGTAAGTTTGTTAGCTAAAGAATTTTATTGAAATTCTTCATTGATCTCTTTTATGCACTTTGTTTTGTGCATCTAGTGTATTTCCTTTACATTCCGTGATATTTTTTCAGTACTGAATATAAGCCATTTTTTTTTCTCCTTTTTACAGAGCAATGATCTCTTTGCATGTTTCTTGGATGAAAAAATGCAATATTCATGTGGTGTGTTTAAGGTAAGAACAGTGATTTATTTGATCCAAATTATATATAAAGGTGATATTTATTTTTCCATAAAATGCAGTAGCATTGTTTAATATTCTTTCCTTTCTTTCTCTGCTACTTAATATCTTTGCTATAGGATGAGTATGAAGACTTGAAAGATGCACAGAAGAGGAAAATCTCAATTTTAATAGAAAAAGTGAGTTCAGTTTCTTTGACTTCCATTTTATTCAACTTTTGAAAGATATCTTGGTAAAGGTCTGATATGATAAATAAAAAAATTAAAACCAGGCTAGAATAGATAGAAAGCATGAAATTCTTGACATTGGATGCGGATGGGGCGGTTTTGCAATTGAAGTTGTTAAAAAAATTGGTTGCAAGTATACTGGCATCACTCTGTCCGAGGAGCAGCTGAAATATGCAGAAAATAAAGATGTTGGACTTCAGGTATCATATAAACAATGTTTTGTGTATTTTGAAAGATCTCGATCATATACTATTTTTCATAAAGTTCTATAAGGAAAATAAACAAGCTATATCAAACGTATTCGTTTTCACTTTAGAAAGAATTCTTGGTTTCAGGAACATATAACATTTCTCCTGTGTGACTATCGTCAATTGTCCAAGACAAAAAAATATGATAGGATTGTTTCATGGTGAGCTATAGCCTATATGTATATATTTTTGTTTTGTTTTGTAGTTCATGTCTAACAGCAAATTTTTAAACATATATGGCATTTAATGATTAAATATTTTACAGTGAAATGATTGAAGCTGTTGGACATGAGTATATGGAAGAGTTCTTTGGTTGTTGTGATTCAGCATTGGCAGAAGATGGACTTCTTGTTATCCAGGTATTTCATAATATATTAAACAAACAGTCAGAAGAAATAATCCTTTTTCTTGGAAAGTAAGGAAGTTATGGTTAGTTTGTTAGTCTATATCATGGTTTTAAATTGCAGTTAAGGTTACGCTGCAAACCTTAATAATGCAAGAAACTGATAGGGTTTAAATTTCGGTTTTGATGCCGTTGTGGAAGCCTTAAAATCCTCTATATTGAAGCTGTAGACCGCAATTTAAAACCATGATCTGTATCTTGTTTGACAAGTTAGTAATAATTTGAGTTTAGTTGTCTATATTAAGTGTTATTTGTTGGGGAGCTACGAAGCACGGATACAGACTTAGATACTGAGCATGACACGGACACTGACACGCCGACACCGATAATATTTGACAAAATCACATAATTCAATGGAATCATATGTGTTGGTGTTGGACACCGATGTGTATCCGAAACCAGGACACGCCTAATCTGAGGAGTGTCCGTGCTTCATAGTTGGGGAGTCAGTGAGTGAGTTAAAATCATAACGGATTAGGTATTTGAGCATCTCTTTAATGTTGCTAACAAATGAAGATGGTTATATTGTAGTTCACATCAATACCAGATGAGCGTTATGATGCATACAGACGCAGTTCCGAGTTTATAAAGGAGTATATTTTTCCAGGCTGTTGCATACCTTCTTTGAGTAGAGTAACATCAGCTATGGCAGCTGCATCTAGACTATGGTACATGTTGCATTTTAATACTGCCAATAAGCTTTTTTTTTCTTTCTACTATCTTACACTATATTGTTGGATGTAGTGTGGAACATGCTGAAAACATTGGAATTCATTACTACCCAACTTTGAGATGGTGGAGAAAGAATTTCATGGAAAACCACAGGTTTGTTACTTATATGGACTTTAAGAACATTAGTTAATTATTGAAATTTTTTATTTTTTTAATTAATAAGGAATTAAAGTAGATTAGTTAATTATTGAAAATTTATTATTATTGTCAGCAAAATTTTGGCTCTTGGATTTGATGAAAAATTCATTCGAATATGGGAATACTATTTTGATTACTGTGCTGCTGGTTTTAAATCAAGGACACTTGGGAATTATCAGGTAATCCCTCTTTTCATTATCAAATACTTCCTTCAAGGAAGAAAGTTAAAGTATTTATGTAAATTATTTAAAATAGACGAAATGGCAATAGTCATAGGAAACTCACTCACACAAGTAGTGGAGTCGGGTTCATACCCCAATCACAGCGTCCGGTCTAACAATTTTGACCTTTTAACTAGTTGAACTAGGACTCGTGGACAAATTAAAGACACTTTACCTATACCAAAACCCAACACACCTTGTGAATAAAACCATTTTCAATAATAGAAATGTTCAACTTTATATAGAGCTCATATTAAGCCCTGCTTTTCTTTTAAACATTAAGGTAGAATAACAAAGTGCTATGACTACCAAAATATTAAGCCCTGCTTCACTAATTGAAACTTAGGAGAGAAAAAAAATTAATTAGGTTTCAAACTTAATATTGAGCTCATGAATAACAAAGTCAATCTCAATTTTACCAAATGTCTTGCTTAGATTAGTTTTTTCAAAGCTTAAATATGTTATTAGTCTCTGCACTTTAACCAGTTTTTGGTATTGGTCCCTACACTTTATAAAAATATTGGCATTAGTCCTTGTGTTAGCTTCCCGTTAAAAAACAAAAAGCAAAATCAACGGTGTGTCTCGTGGACCAATTATTCTATTTCCCGTGGCACACTAAAAGACAAAAATAATACACTAGGTCATGACTAGGTAGGAACTCCTCTTAGCTCTTAAGCACTTGGGCAAAAATAAAATCATTTTAACAGCACATTTATCATAAATTTGATGTATAGATTGCCTATAGTTGTAATTTGAACAAGAAAATGATTGGTTTTTATATACATGTAGATGGTTTTCTCGCGCCCTGGAAACAGTACTGCATTCAGCAATCCAGACAAAAACTTGGCTAGTTAATTTTTCTTCTCCAAATCTCAAGGGATATCTTCAGGGCATGCTATCTTTATTTGTGCTTTTTTTATTCTGAGATGAGATATGTAAACTTCATTTTTCTATATATGTATACTTAACATGCACAATTTTACATTTATTTAAACATGAAATCTTCATGATTTTTCATTTGTTAGTTTAATTAAGCTTATGGTACTCTATTCTTAAGAATTACATGCTCCTACTACATTTTCATTATGTCATTCCTTAGAGTTGATTCGTTGTATTCTCTCCTATAAAAGGAGAATCATTCTTATTGAATAAAATACTTTGAAGAATATAGAGTAATTTCTACATGGCATCAGAGCCCCCGATTTTGAGGGCCTTGCTTCCGTATAAACCCTAGCCGCCATCACTACGGCATCTTTTGTTTTTCTGGTTTTTGGTATCCAGCAACACTGTTCACAAAGTATTGTTCACGTGCACTATTCATCATAATGAAGAACTCTACTACCTTGAAGATGAACTTAATGTGAAATTTGTGAGCTTGCAAAACATCACCGAAATTCTTTTCCTGCTCGAATATGTAAACCTTCAAAACCTTTTTCTGTTATTCATAGTGATGTTTGGGGTCCTAATAGGATTAATTCTTTAGCCAACAAAAGATGGTTTATCACCTTTACTGATGATCATACTAGGCTTTGTTGGGTATATTTATTAAAAGAAAAATCGGAGGTGGGACAAATTGTCAAGAATTTTATTAAATTGGTGCAGACTCAGTTTAATTCCACTATACAAGTTTTTAGAAATGACAATGGAACTGAATAGTTTAACACAATTTTAGGATTTTTTTATGGAAAATGGGATAGTTCATCAAAGTACATGTGTTAACTCACCCTAACAAAATGGAATTGCGGAGAGGAAAAATAGACACCTTCTTGAAGTGGCTAGAGCCTTACTTTTCTCCACTAAAGTTTCAAAATACTTATGGGGTGAGGCGGTTTTAACCGCAACACATTTAATAAATCGTATGTCATCCCGTGTTTTAAACCTTAAGACTCCTCTCGATTTTTAAAATTCTTTCCAACTGCTTCTATTTTAGTCGATTTGCCTCTAAAAATATTCAGTTGCATTGCATTTGTCTATGAACACAAACAAATAGGCAAACTTGAACCTCGTGCTATTAAATGTATCTTTGTTGGATATTCCCCCACTCAAAAGGGATATAAAGGTTATGATCCCGATTCTAAACGACCGCTGGTAACTATGGATGTTACGTTTTTTGAAAATAATCCTTTTTTTGAGAGCAATCATCTTTAAGGGGGGAAATTGTAACACCCTAAACTCTCAAAGCGATAAATTACGTTAATGATGCGGCCTTATCAATAATCTAGATGCTACACCTTCAATTAAATCACCAAGCATGCATAATGAATACATTTTCTCAAAAACTCGCAGCGGAATAAAATATCAATAAACCGACATTTAATAAAACATCTTCAAAAGTCAACCATAAATATTCAAATCTAAGTAACCATGTCATAAACTACATCTTCAAATATATCATTATCTCAACAGCTAAGTCAACAACAAAATAGTCATAAGACTCAAACATAACGAAGACGTCCTAATCAGAGCCGACACACATTAGACTCCAAAATATGCGGTAAACGAGGAAGCTCCACGCTTTCCTCAAGCAACTCACCAAGCAACTACTCATGCACATCGTTTACTCATCCGTACAGATAAGGAAGACGGTCAACCAAACGACCATTGGGGGTTAGTTAATAATTCACAATAAGCATAATCAAATGAAAATTCAATAATACAATTAAGTTCAATTGATTAGGCAATTCAACATCATAAATATTCAACAAGTTTGTAAACACAAATATTCACAAGTACAAATTTCTAAATAATCATAGGTTCACCAAATTTCACCAAGTGTACAATTCAACAAATTCACAAGTCAACCATGCAAACATTCACCAAGCACATAACCAATCATGACACATGTCAACTCATGTAATGCGCCTAGATACGACATCGACATGCATGTGGTACCAAGTCAACACCGAGGTCGTCACCTCAAGATACATTTGTATCATAGTCGTCGCCAATATGAATACAAAGTATTTGTCGTGGCCAAAATAAATAATTACTTTGCTCTTGAATAATTACTTTGCTCTTGAATAAAAAAAATTAATTTTTTAATAAATTTTGATTAAAAACTAACCCCAAAATAAATAAATAAAATTTATTCGAAATAACTTTATTAAGAGCATAGCTAAACACAAGGTGCGCTTAGATGCCAACAGCTAACATATTGTGGATATTTGCAAGAACATTAACAAGGAAGGATTGCAAGAAAAGGTTGGTCCATCAAAGCATTTTAACAAGAAGCCAAGAAAAGTTCATGTTCAAGTTAGAGATGGAAGAAAGGATCATGGGAAGGTAGCAGAGGATCCTATAATCCTTGAAGAAGTTACCAATCTTGACAAGAATGCAACTGTTAACAAAGGTATCAATTTCCACAGGGGACTTGGTATCAATTTTAATCTCATTGATTATACTAGTGAGGATGAAATTAGTTGCAATTTTTTTACTTTAATACTAGCTTTACTAATTATTGCCTGTAATATCCACATTATGCGACATTAAAGTGAGTCTTAAGTTTGAAAGTGTAGTCCCTTTGCTAGATGTCTGCATCTAAGTAGTAGGACTAATACATTATTCTAGCATTTCCTTGTTCTGTGAGTGGAAGTTATATTGGTGAAGTTTTAGCATTCCTTTTTTCTGTTTGAATGAATCATAGAGAGAAAACTTATTCTTAATTGACCTTGTATTATTGATGTTTTTGATGTTGTTGCTCTTCTGTAATGTATTCTAAAGATTAGTTTTTATGTCATGTATTGAATGTTTAGTATCAAGAATAGAAATAATTAATGAATGATATAGTTATGCCATATAGTGTTAATCACCCCTTATTTTTGATTTAAAACCCTGGAGATATTTATGAGTTGGCATGTTATAGAAACATTTTCCTTCTTTTCCTCGTAAATCCTTATAATTTCATCATAGTGAATATTCAGAATCTACAACTTGTTACTAATTCGTATTATTTTATGGAATGTTAATTTTGTTTACAGATACCATGACAAAGAGTTTAGAAGACATGTTAACTTCTAGAGAATTGTTGTTCAAAAAGAAAAACTTAGAGAATTTGGCTACAAAGAATGGGAACTCAAAGTTGGAAACAGAATGACCTAGGAAGGAAATAAATAAAATATAGTATTTTATAAGAAAATGGAAAAAGTTCATTTGGAGTATAAGAAAATGGAATAAAATTTATTTGGAAGAATTGAAATCAAATCCTGCCAGTCGTATGTACAAGGCATTTTACCAGTAATTTGATTTAAAACCATTCATCACAATTCAATAGAAAAGTGAAAGCTGTGTATAAGAGTTATTTTCATTACAATTCAATAGAAGAGTACAACTCTTTTCATTACAAATTGGTAAATCAGTAGAACTAGCTAGGTACCTCATCCACATGAATTGTGTTGCACAAAATGATGGAAAGAGTAAGAATCATTTAGAAACAATAATTGTATTTCTGAATCCTAAAATTTGCATCCACTAAGGATGACAAATGATCATTCCGTAGGGTAGTATTAACCCTTGCAAATATTTAGCCCTTTTGAAAGATCTTATGCAATTACAACAATTATTGCATTGAAGCATCTGATATTCTCTATATACCAAACCAATCAAGCTCTATTTACCATATAAATTAACTGTACATGTAAGAAAAAATCCATTGCAAGAATTTTACCTATGCATCTTAGTTACAAACTTAATGTCATTCTAATCCCTATAAATATCAACAGAGACAAAGATGCAGATGATCAAGATGAAACACCCGTAGAGTAATAGTTAAAACAAATGAAACACTTGTGGAAAAAGACTTGGCCTGAAATAGAGGCACCACATTCAACTAGAACTCTATGAACAGCAATTTTCACACAGTACACAATCAGAGTCACCAACATCACCTTCATATTGTCCCAAAACATAAGAAGACCGACAGCTAGTTGTATAAAAACCATGACCACTAACCACAACAATTTCCATTAGAGAAAAGGCAGTGTCTCTTCTCTCCCCCAAAACCACTTCCAGCAACATTTGTTACCCCACAAGTCTTGTACCCTAGTTTCTTTAATTATTAATCTAAATAAAACTAAAATGAAAGCAATTGAATTACATCCAAACAATCTTGTAGTAAATAACTATCTAGGTGATTGATGATTGATATGATAAAATTAGAAATCTCCGAACAAGTAATGGTGATTGGGTTGATCAAACATCTAGTTGGGACGTTCTACCATTGCAAGATTTAGGAGAAGGAAGAGAAAAGGAAGTACCTGATAGTACAGAGAATTAGAAAGCTGGGGCAGAAAGGGTGAGTGCTGAGAGCCCTGGAGGCTCTGATGAAGAAGGAAGCAATCGTCATATTTACCCAAATTTAAGAAGCAAACATACCAAACACAAACAGCTCCTACTTCTAATTAAGCTCATAAGGCAACAAAATAACACAAAATTTAAAGCTCATTCAATAGCAAAACAACCATCCATATATCCAATCATAAATAAGTGTAGAAAAACCAACAATAGCAAGTCATATTGATAACCATATTCTGAAGCTCAACTGAAACCAAGTACAATATTTGAACAAGCATATGGGTGTATGGTACACAAAAGTTTACAATCATCAAAGGACACGTGATAAAAGTTTACAATCATCAAAGGACATATGATAAAAGTTTACAATCATCAAAGGACACATGATAAAAGTTTATAATCATCAAAGGACATATGATAAAAGTTCACAATCATCAAAGAACATATGATAAAAGTTTACAAACATCAAAGGACATATGATCGACTACTCCATTGCTCCTCTAATCATCGTCTCCATGGTGGCGTCTCTTCCTCTTTTCTGATTTTTTTATATCCCTACCCTTCCTTGAACCATCATATCCATCACCTGAATCACTGTCAGTTGATGATGAAGTCCTCTTGCTTTTACGCTTATGCCGCGAAGTAGAATCCTCGGATGTTTCAGAATCAGAATCTGAAACACGACTTCTCCTTCTCCTCTTCTCCTTCCTACTCTTCCTTTTCTTGTGCCTATATTCATCACTGTCATCTGGAGACTTGTCCCTCCTGCTTCTCCTGTGCTCCCTCTTTTTCTTCCTCCTCCTCCTTTCAACGGAATCATCTGAAACACTAGCGTCCCTCTTAGTCTTAACACTCCTTTTCTTTTCCCTACCTCTCTTTTTTCTCTTTCGGTCAGAATCTTTGTCTGACTCATCATCATCTGAGTCATCCTTCTTTCTATAAGAACCTCTCTTCTCACTAACTTTCTTCCCAGACCTTTTAGCAATAGCTCTCTCAATCTCTGAATCAATCTCAGAATCTGAACTCTCACTATCATCTTCCTCCTCTTCTGAGCTCTCAACATTGCTTCCCTTATCCACCTTCTCAGCCTTTCCCTTCAACTTATCCATTCGAACCAACCCCAGTGACTGTATTGCATCAAAATCCTTCTCCTCCTTGTCATCTTTGATTTTCACATTGTTCTTGCACTGAAACTTGAGGTGCCCAACACGGCCACACTTCTTGCAAGCTCCACGGGACACATCCACTTCAGAATTGGTTATCTTAGCAAGCTGTAGAAGTCCTTGGAAGCTGGCATATGCATTATCTGCATCCGGCCCTGCATTTGGCTGACTTTGAGAAGTATCCTTGTCATCCTTATTAGGTGCATAAGGGTCATAGCCAATGGCACTCTGCCATATGCCATGGGTTTGGAGGGCTGCACTACTGTGAACCCTGTTGTTCGCAGGCATGCGAACCCTACCTGCTGTAGCCGGCATCTTAAGATTTCAATGTAATTCCAGAACCTGGGAAGAAAAAAAAAAAATAGACAACTATCAGAAACAAAAACACAACCACATAAAATATCATTATGTGCAGAATGAAGTATATGTTCTTTACGTCTGAAATCACACAACTATAATACACAACAACAACAACAACAACAACAACCAAGTTTTATCCCACTAAGTGGGGTCGACTAAATGGACCAAACGCCGCCGTAATGTTCAATCATATATCATATCGCTATCCATCTAGTTATTTTACGTTTTCTCTTGTAATTTTTTTACGTTTTCCTTTGCCTCTAGTTATTTGACTACTCTCCATCTAGTCAACTCTCCTTACTACAAATTCTACAGGTCTTCTCTCTACATGTCCAAACCACCTAAGCCGAGTTTCTACCATCTGTCTACGATAGGTTCTATCCTAACTCTTACTAATACTGTCATTACTAATCCTATCTTATCTAGTATTACCACACATCCAACACAACATCCTCATTTCCACTACGGTTATTTCACACAACTATAATCTAGGACGTAAATTGTGGGACAGCCATGAAAAGCCTTGAACACAATCACACACATTAGCATTTTATGGTTCAAAAATAAATATGCAAGTCCAACATATGATTTTATCTCAATCACAGAAAACAGTTAGAAGTTCCAAACTCTACTACGTCCAATCTCACATACAAAAAATGTACATACAATTACAGTATAAGGACAGGGTTCATCTTGCTGATCTTATTCACACTGATGATGACTAGAAACTTCTTAAGCCGATTAATTCCTAGATCAGGTATAAAAATTCTGCCACTTTGAAAATCATATGCAAACACCAACACCAAAATCTTAAAATCAATTTATAATATAATAATTCTGCAAACAATATATTCGCCAAAACAAATTTATGTCCCAAAATAAATTAAAAACGCTTTGAATACAAACTATATTCAATCCTATACTGAAAAAATGATTTTGAGAATTTGATATCATCACTTTCTCTTTGTGTTGATTCAAAAAACAAATATTATGAAAAGATTTCTCTATAAAAAAAAACACCTTTTATGAATTAAACAACTTTACTACCTACGACGTGAATTGAACAAGCAATTAGAGAAATTATGAGAATTTCATGAAAGATTGGGTCCTAGGTACATAAATCAAAGCGAAATTGGGGACGAGAAAATAAATTAGGGTTTTGATATGTTTTCTGCAAAAGAGGAGACGTACCTTGCGATGATTGATACGGCGGAGAAGAGTGGCAGTTCACGGTGGGAGACGAATCGAGGAGGAAGAGGGTTTTCGCGTTTTACGTTTTCGTATCAATCGAGTTTGATTTCTGCGTGTTTCTTTTTTCCCCTTTGTAGGGATTATTAAGTTGAGTTTATCTTTTAAGTCTATATTTACCAATTTGACCTTTTTTAAGTTTATCTTTTTTTTTCTCTCTGTTAATAACTGCCGTTAAAGATTCAAAATTGATAATTTTAATGTAGAAAAATATGTTTTTTGATGTTTCAAAATCATTTTGAACTTCTAATCAAAACCTAAAGAAAATTGTTAGCATTTCTTTTTTTTTTAATGGTGTTTTTTATGTTTATCTAATTTGCTGTTAAATTAATCTCTAAATTATACTTTTTATTTCGGTCTTTCGATTACTTATTGCAATTTTTAAAATTTTTTTAAAATATGCTCTAATAGAAAATTATGAAACATTTAATATACTCACTAATATTAAAAACATAAACATTAAATTAGAGGTATAAAAGTCTTTTAAAAAATAATTACACCTTAGAACTTGTGACATTTTCTTATAAATATGACCAATTCTTAAAAAAAAATCTTATAATAAGAGCATTCACGATTGAAATACCTATTTTTTTGTATTTAAATGGGTCACACGTGTACGCATCACTCATTTATAATTTTTAAATAGTAGTACCTAATAAGCACTCAATAACTTCAATCTAGTTCCTTCAACAACAAAAAAAAAACTTTAATCTAGCATTTCACCAAAAAAATTTAAATGGGATTCACTAATCAAATCAACTGTCAATAATTTAATATAACTATATATCAATTTTTTAATATTAAAACAGTGTGAGTCTCACTTAAGAATGAGGGTCTTAAGTGAGACCTTCAGTCTTATAAAACCCCAATTTTTTCTCCTCAATGGAGGTACACCCTCTGCTTGCTATTATAAGCAAAAGTTGACTATATATATCATTTATTGAATGAATCTAAAATGTCAACTTTTGTTTATAATAGTAACCAGATGGTGTACCTAATAGGTACCGGGGTCTTAAATGTTTAAGACTTCACCATTAGAGATGGTCTAAAGGCATAGAGAGTATTACATACTAACAAATTATTCTTTAAATTTTATTGTTAAACAATAAATTAGTTCTTGAATTGCATCTCTTATAATAAGTATCATGATCTTTTTTGCCTATTCCCAAATTTCAGGCAGTTCAATAATCGACTCTACAATATCAAGGAAAGAATTGATGATTTACTTAGGTACTGTTTGACTTAGTTTTTTTTTCTATTTCTCAACATTTTTAAGGCGAAGATAGATCAAACACAATATCAATTAAGTACTTATTAAAAAAAAGTACTTTTTTTATAATGCATAAAATGGAATAGAATGAGTTTTGTCTAAAAGTTGTTGAATGCTACTTTAGAACTACTTGTTAGTAACACACTATACATATCTTTTTTTACAACCAAACTATACATATCTTTTGAACAAGATCTATTGTAACAAACTATGTATATCTTTTTCTTATTAAAAAAAAATATATACATATCTTTTTCAATGACATCAACATGTCGAAAAATATAATATCATATAATATAAATTCTTATCTTTTTGAATGACACCAAAAATATAGTATTCTAATAACTAAATTTGTTATAGGGTATAATTGAAAATGAAAAAAATCCACTATTAGATTCAAAGTTTTGTACAATATTTTTCCAAACAACTTTTAACTTAAAAATAATTGTAAAACTAAAAATAATAAAGTAACCAAACAACTTTAACTTTTTTCTTAAAACCCTTAATTTTAACTTTGTTTTAAATTAACTTTTAGACCGTAAAAAAATCGGATCAAATAATGTCTTATTTAACTTTCTTATTGTATTGGTATCGACAATAGAACCACGGGTAATTAAAATTAGGCTAAATTATATTTTGGTTATTTTTAAGTCTCACTTTAGTCCTCTAAATTTTTTTCATTTTATTTTGGTCTTTCAAATTACAAACTATGCACTTAGTCCCTTAAATTGTTTTCATTCTATCTTGGTCGGTTTTTTTTTTTTTAATAGGCTATCTTGGTCGGTTAAATTACACATAGGACACATTTTGCTCTCTTAAGTTAGAAACAATAGATATTAAGGAATCAAAATGTCTAACATTTATAATTTAAGAGACTAAAGTTTATAATTTTTGTAACTTAAAGGACTAAAATGTAAAATGTTTGTAATTTGAGAGACTAAAATAGAACAAAAAATTTAAAGGACGAAAGTGTGTGTAGAAAAGTAAAATTTTCATTTCCTTGAACAATAAAAATAAATAAATATTAATTTGATTTATTTTAACCATGAGACGTTTTTAATCTTGTTAGGCAGGAATTATCCTAACCAAGTGTGGATTATTACGTCTAACCAAATTTTTCCCTACACAAAAACAATAGCACTCCAACTAGTATAAATCAAAAAGGAAAAATAAACCTCATCTTCTATGATTCTATGTATTTGAGGGGTAGAGAAAGACATAAAGCTAGGGAGAATGCAACTTGCAACTTTCCAAAAGCATTGTTCAATGACAAAAACTTTCCAAAAGCATTAAAGTCAATGAAAAACTAGAAAATTGAAGGGAAAATAATAGTGTCACCCACATGGCTCAACAAGGGATATGGCCCAAAATTTTCATCCACTAAGGAATGCCAAATAATATTAACCCTTAACATTTAGCACTTCCAGAAGATCTATGTAATTACAACAATAATTACATTGAAGCATCTGATATTCTTTCTGTACCAAACCAGTTAAGCTCTATTTACCACAAAAATTTCCAGCTTTCATTCATTCATCAAATAAGCTGAAATGTGAGCAAATTTTCATCACAGGAAGAATTCTGCCTTGTCACAAATCATTTTCTGCATGCCTTCAATAATCTGTGCAAGATAAAATGATATTGCAAAATGAGTAAATAAGAATCAAAACATGAGACTAAAATATAAACATAAGACTTCATAAATAACTCATACATACCATTGTGTTTCTTTGTCAAATTCCGAGCAAATAGCAAGAATATAACTAGAAAAGCCACTCCAGCAATTCCTCCTAGTATTATAGCAGCTGTTTTCCCTGGATTTTGCCCTGTCATTGCATCAAATCAATATGATCATACTTAGAAGACTAGCACCTTTTCCTTAATCCTTGGAAAAATTAAGGAGCAGAATTGTTTTGATCAATCTAGTATCCCACATCATCAATATTTCAAAATGATGTCTAGAATTACAAAATTTTAATCAAGTTTGTCCCTCAGTTTGATATTATAAGATCAAATGCATCGCAGACAACATCCACTTAGTTTCAAATTCATCTCTGAGATTACAAACTTAATGTCATTCTCGTCCTACAAATGTCAACGGAGAGACGGATTTGATCAAAATTGTGATCATTTTAGAATATCTATAATGTGATGAACTAAATTGATACTTTACAACAATTTTATCGACTAACTTAGATATTTTCTCACTGTGAAATTAACCAACATTAGTCAAAATTTACCATACAAATCGACACTTATTTTCACCTTTTCCCAACACCAAATTTTGGTTCAATCTGTAGGTGTTAAACACACTAGTTATTACCTGAAGAAAATGAGGAGTATGAAGAATGTCTAGATGGAACTCCATTAGGATAATAGCCATAACTAATGAAACACTTGTGCAAAAAGATTTCACCAGAAATAGAGTTGCCACATTCAACTTGAGCTCTCTGAACAGCAGTTTTTACACATTGTCCACAATCAGAGTCACCAACATCACCTTCACATTGTCCCAAAACATAAAATGCCATATAGTTAGTTGTATAAAAACCATGACCACTAACAACCCCATTTTCCATCACTGATAAAGCAGTGTCTCTTCTCTCCCCAAAACCACTTCCAGCCACATTTGTTATCCCGCAAGTCTTATAGAGCATCTGCATACCTAACATTTATACAAAACTTGTCAGCTCATCCGAAAGAGTTCGATCTTGTAAGGTCATAGTGACAGTTCAAATTCTCTCGAGGAAAGTTCTAGTCATTAATGTCACTTTAATTAATAAAAAATTTCCCCTTTTCAATTTAGTCATTCTACTAAGATAATACGTAGCGTATGAAGTATATAAAATTTGTCAAAATAGTCGGGACCAAATTGACCGATTACACATTCTAAGGGAAATTCTAATATAGACCTCCTTCATAAGTGGTCCACTATGGACAAGTGCTTATAAAAGGTGTAAAACCTCATCTACGACGAACATCACATCGTCTCTTAGTAGTAGAGATGCTACTGGTCCTCGTCATTTTTACAATTGGAATAATTAATTAATTATATCAATTTGATCATAACAACGGAAAATAAAATACGTAGCTCGTATTGTCAGCCGTCTTAAAAAAATTATAATTTTAAGTACTAACCCTACTTATTATATTTATATATTTTAGAGATTAAACTAAAGATAGTGATAGCCCTATCACTTTTGATTGAAGACGTGTGGTATCCGACACAGACACATTTGATCATGCTGAATCATGTCATTTTCTTAAATTATCATCAGTGTGACCATGTTAGTGTCGGGGTTGGTGTCCGAGTCAAGTTAAAAAACATGACCACTAACCCCATTTTCCACCACTGATAGTTTAAAGTTTAAACAGTAAATTGATATTAAAAAAACAAAAAAAAAACTGCATACCTGATATTTGGGTATAACCAGCAACTTCATACAGTAAATAACAACCAAGAAGTTGAACTCTTGCAGCTATGGTTTTACCACAAATTTTGTTGGACAAAACTGGAAGTTTGTTTACACAATTGTAGCAAGCAGAATTGGTGAGATCCCCTCTGCATTGGAACAAACCAGTTATACTGTTTTGGCCACTGCCAGTAGTGGTTTTATAGAATTTAGTTTTGGTGGATTGTGAAACTAGTGATCCAAAGAGTGTAGAAAGTGTTTGAGAGTATATTCCATTTGGATCTATAAAAGTCTCCTTTGAACAACCTTTGTAGACCAATGTAGTGTAATCTGAAGAAGATTCTGCAAAATGAGGTGGGTTAAGATTAGTGAATAAAGCTAGAATAAATGAAAGAAATATGGGTTTTAAGGTGAAACTCATTTTGCTTTTTGTGTAGTAGTAAAGGGTCAAATCATTGCAATTTTGAGGAAAATCTTTGAAGTTGTTTTTTGAGGAGCATAAAGGATTTGTTATATGGTTTTGTGGTGGTGAGAAGGTGAGATTAAATTTTCTTTGGATAGCCTTAAAGCCTTAGTACATGTGCAGATGGGTGAGTTGGGTAAGTTGCATCTACTGCTGTATTTTTCTCTCTCTCTCTAGAATGAGTACAATGTAGAAAAGAAGATAAAAAAAAGTATTTAGTAATATTATACCTTTGGAAATGGTGTGCTATTTTTGTAAAAAATAATTAAATGATTTTTTATTTTTATTTGGAAAGTACTTGAGGTGAAAGAAAACAAATGTGGTGGGAGACAACAGACAAGGGACTTTATCAGGTGAACCTTTTGACATGGAGTTTTTAATTGGTGATTGCCATGTGGTACCTACAAGATGATAAGTCATAAAATTTGTATGGTTAATTCTATACTGCACAAATGAGATAAGTTTTACGCTATGTTTAAGTTTGATTTTACTATTGTATAAAATGTGCATGAGTTGTTTTTATTCTATAATATGATTTATTAATCTAAAGATAGAAAATAAATGTATGTATGATGAAGACTAATTTACTTGTGTACGTTAGACCAAATCAATTTGTAAAGTTATATATGAAAATTATGATACCCTAAAGTTTGGTTGAGTATATATTTCAATTATCTAGTGTTATGTTATTTTCTTATATTTATTTAATGAAAAATGTTATTTCACGCGAAACAAAATCTCACAAAAACATCACGATGATGAATTGTTGTTGTAGCCCGAATCATTTTTATATTTACCGGCAGCCATGACTTTCGTTTATCACATATCTGACACTCAAAAACGATTCGTGATTGGTTTGGGATAAAATAATTTGTTGTAAATAGCATCATTGAAATTTAATTATTTTAAATCATTCTAGATTTGAATTAGTTGTCTATAAGATATCAGTATCCAACCAAACTACATTGTATCAAATCATAAGTGTGATATATTGGTAAGAAATCATACGTGTATTGTTGATAAATAGTATTTTTTTTGTTGCAGTGATATTTTTTTTACAAGCATATGGGTTTAATTTGGAGGGAGTGCTCAATTAAGATTTTATAAAATTCTTTTATAATGAAAAAAGTCTTATTGTATTTGATCAATACTTTTGTTTAATTTAAAAAAAAATATATAATGGTTTTTGTTTCAGAATATGCCGAGGCCCATACCTCGAACCTAAAGTCTATTAACGAAGCTAAGACCTACTAAGGTGTTCAAAGGCATCTACATGTTACATGTGCCAACAAAGAGCCGCGCGGCGCTAAATAAGTCACTCAAAGCAATCAAGAGGCCATCTAACTTTTGCATCGTAATGGCACAACTGTCAAAACAATTACACTCGTGTACCACCTGAGAATCTATAAATAGGGCACCCATGCCGCATAAACATGTACACATTCTCATTCCAAGATAATCCTCAAAGCATCTTGAGATTTCATTGACTTAGTGTTGTATTGTCATTGAAGATACACCACTATTTGCTCGTAAGCAACAATCAACAACCACCGTCGACAATCGTAGATGCAACATAGCACCCGTGTTGGTCGTCTCTTCTATTCGTGTATAGATCAGTGGTACCATATATTAACTGCACATTATGTTGAAATCGGTTTCCCTACATGCCATTGGTTATACTAACTGCTCATTATGTCTCAGGTACTTACCACTCTTTCTCTCCCTCATCAATTTTAGTGTTAATCCTTTTGAAATATATATGTGTGTCGCAACAATATATAATAAGGCAGGACTTGCTTCTATTTTTAGCAAAATATCCGAACTCTTACCTTTCGAAATACAACAAGAGCTCTCAGTTGAAGCAAATTATCCAAACTCCTACCTTCTATTTGAAGTTTCTATCACTGGGCTTCCCTTTATATATGACCTACCGATCTGGGTGAATTAGTACCAAACATTTGTCCGTTCTTGTTACAAAAAAAAATCTGATTTTAGAAGTCATACAATGTTCTTAAACCATGTTAATGTTCATGTACAGAGAGATCATATGTTTATAAATTAAATACTAGGAGCTGAATATTCATCTAAAGCTTTAGTTTTCAATTAGCTTTTTGTACATCTGTGCTGGATAAAATTTTCATATCTATTTCATTGGGGATGCCATTCATTCAATGTTGGTGATCCTTTAGAGGTTTTAATTTGCTTTAATCCTTTTTTTTTTAACAAATGTAGACTAACTTAAGTGGGGATGGTTGTTATATATTTTTGGATATACCGATCACAAAAGCCAGGCGTAGCAATATTTTATATATGACAATGAGTACCATGATCTTTTTATGGCATTGTCGACTAATTAAAGACATTTTGACTTGCAAAACTTCTATGTGAACTACTCATTTCCTTTTTATATCCTCGAATTGTAATTTGACAATTTCTAATTATAAGGTACATGTCTAAATTTCTTTTCTTTGGGTATACTTCGATATAGGTTTGACCTTATTTTATATGTATCGTTAGATATGACAATTTATGTAACTTTTTATCAGTTGACTTGTTGTATAAGAAAGAGCTTGGGGGTTGAGTTTGGAATTGATATTTCCTCCTTAGCTTTCCACACGGTCTAGGAATTTTCTACTTCTTTTTGGATATTCAATGAACTATTAAAATAAATTCAGTAAATTAGTAAGATACAAACAAATCTAATTGATTGGTTGGATTCTTTAATAATTAACATATAATAAATATATTTTTTGATTTGTAGATTTTTTTACTTGTATATATACATAAACAAAATCTTGAATAGACGATTTTATTATACCATTAAGATAAAACTATAGTAATAATTGAAAAATAAGATTTTTTTTCCAATCTAATTGATTTTTTTTCTCTTAAACTTTGTAGCGTTTGTTTGGGTACCCTGACGAACTTTAAAAAAAATCAAGAAAATAAACAAGTCACACACTCACAACTAATCACAAACACCAAAACACCATTTAAGGTAACCCAATATATGGCTAAAAAATACTATATACATTCATATAACAAGATTAATGTTGTAGACACAAGGAGTGCCACACAAGAAACAGAACAACAAAAATGGACACTGCTGTTACAACAATTGTGATAACCTAATTAAGAATGTATTCATGACAGTAGAGTTACAAAGGGAAAAAAAACCAAAACAGTCTTTGGTTAATTAAACACCTCAAACCCTAAACAACTATATATTGATTAAGAGTAAATTACACTCCCCTCCCCTCAAAGATGCTTGAAATACACTCCCCTCCCCTCTTATGTAAAAATATACAATTTCCTCCCTTGAAAAATAAAATTTACACTCCCCTCCCTTATAAGATGCTTGAATTACAACCCCCTCCCT
>Ga0099826_10000451_pt1 | contig 19703 bp, 10 predicted proteins | sample Mtrugardesep15_FD_76830 | JGI IMG/M metagenome (GOLD analysis project Ga0099826, IMG submission 76830) | Root nodule microbial communities of legume samples collected from California, USA - M. trunc garden sep15 | ecosystem: Host-associated > Plants > Roots > Nodule | place: USA: California... | reverse complement strand
GAGCTCCACCATTTTTCTCATCAAGACTAGCAATCTCATTGAAGTCCCCCATCATCAGCCAAGGATCTTGAATATTAGCGGCAAGTCCCCTTAATTGCTGCCAAGTAGTATCTCTTTCATTACCACGAGGGCTCGCATAAACCACCGTAAGAAACCAAGGATCAACATCTTTTTCCTTAACTTTAATGTGAATAAAATGAAAATTATTCTGAATAACCTCAAACTCAATATCTGGCCTATTCCAAAGTAACCAAATACCTCCGGAGAAACCTTAAGCTTCAGACACAATGTGATTCTTGAACCCAAGCTTTTTGATTGCCTTACGAGCTACACTACCGCTACACCGGGTTTCTTGCAAAGCCACCACATCCACTTTGTTTTTCCTGCAAAAATTATTTAGTACTCTACGAAAATTCAATCCTTGAGCACCCCTACAATTCCAAGAAATCACAATCATTAAAGAATAAATAAAAGGATACAGAAACATTGCATGTGAAAACCACATTAGTTCATATGCATTTGAATGTCATGGGTTTGTGCCATGTGTTGATCCTCCCCATCCATGCTACTAATATTGTCATGATCTTCTTTATTATTATTCACAACATGTGCCAAAAAAATTCCTCACGAGGAGTTGCAATACTTGCATGTTGTTGTGAAGAATCATCTCCATTAGTAACTTTGGACTTATTGCCATTTCCACCTCCCTTAGAATTGATGTCGAGAGCAATATTAGATTGAGAGCTATCCAATTTTGCACAAGCTTTGACTGTAGCTCCATTTTCTTTAGCACAACTAGAATTTTCTTGCTCATTAATTAAAGTACCCCCCCGTTTGTATACACCACTTGATCTAGCAATATGAGTATGTTTCTCATTGTTTGGGCCTATTTTACTTGACCCAATGTCACCCCTAGATCTTTATCTTTATTATAGAAAAATTGTTTAAGAGTATAATTGAAATAATGAAAAAGTAAGTATAAATATATTTATCTAGTTTGTTATACTTTTTAAATAATAAAGGAAAAAAAACATATAATCATATATTCATATCGTGTTTGTTAAATTTGTTTTAATATTTTAATTTATTCTTATCTATTTGTTACATGTGTTATTTGTATTTAAAATTAAGGGTATTTTTGGAAAGAAAATTTCAACCCAAAAGTGTGCTGAAAGGGGTAGTTTCCTTTATATATACTATAGATAATTTAAAGCATTCAAAATATACACAAATTAAAGGACACTATATTTGACATCAAAATTTTAATGTCAAAAGAATGTGACATTCAACATTGTAATGTGATACAATTTTTACTCTTTTGGTAAAAAAATAGCATTCATCAGTTTACGCACACACCAATTCTGCATGTATTTTGTACAATGTTGACGAGGAAGGGATTTACGTTAGTTATTGGGGTTTGGTGCCTCCAATAAGTTTTTTTTTTTTTGAGAAAGGTGCCTCCAATAAGTTAATTATTTGTTTATTAGTAATTCAATAAATTTAACTTTTCCTTTTAAAACTATGTGTTGCCCTCACTAAATGTTTGCTCAAAAAAAAAATGAAGAATTAAATGTACAATGGTATGAAAGATAAATTGTAGAATAATGAGTTGACTTCTTTTCAAAAAAAAAAATGATTATTTGATTACATACATAGATAAAAATGTGTTTGATAGTGTTGAAAATGAAAAAGCGTATGGCAATTTAAAATATGAACACAAAGAACAATTATAATTTGTAGATGTTGAAACGTCTTCATCATTTTAGGTTTGTAATCTACAATTTAATAATCTCCAATTTTGTCTAAATAGAAATATTGTCATCATTTTATCCTCTATACATTGATGTATTCTAGACTCTTTCCTAAGAGAAAATGATTTTTTTTTCCTCCATGTTTCGCAGGTATAGAAGCCAGGGGTTTTATTTTTGGTCCTCCCATTGCATTGGCAATAGGAGCAAAATTTGTACCATTGAGGAAACCAAAAAAGTTGCCTGGTATGTATAGTTTCGACTTTCGATTGTTCTTTCAACATACTTTTCTCAGATTTTTCGCTAAGAAATAGTTTGTTTGGTGCCAGGCAAAATTATTTCTCAAGAGTATATATTGGAATATGGAAGGGATTGTCTTGAGATGCATGTTGGAGGAGTTGAACATGGTGAACGAGCTTTAGTAGTAGATGATTTGATTGCTACTGGTGGAACACTTTGTGCTGCTATGGACTTGCTAGGTTAATTCTTTTGCAAATTCTAATAATTCAATTAAAAGTGGTTAAATCATAGTATGTCATTGTATTACATCTCCGTTATCAAATAGTATTCACAAATGCCTAAGTAAAAAAGATATGTTCACATGTAGTTTTTTTCTTGTCTTTCAGAACGTGTTGGTGCAGAGATTGTTGAGTGTGCATGTGTAATTGAATTACCAGAATTAAAGGTATGATATAACTAGAAGTATCTCATTCAATATTTGTTCATGTTCACTAACATAATTGGATTTTTTATTTTATTTTTCCTATGAAACATTAAGTTATGTAACCATGTGCTAATGATTTATATGAATAATGTGACAGGGTCGTGAGCGGTTGAACGGGAAACCCTTGTATGTGTTAATCGAATGTTTTGAGTGTTGTGACTCTCAAAAGATGAAAGATGAAAAATGAATGATTGGTCACTCTCAACATTGGTGCTTTCTCAATTGGAATTCCATTTTATTCAGCTCCTTTCTTTTTCTTTATCTTTTGATAACGTTCATTGCATTTTTATAGGTTGGATATTGAGACCCAATGCTTTAATTTGCCCCAAGTTTTTCATGTGGAAAGAATGCTTGTTGAGGGAAAGATAAAGTATAACTAGCTAGGAATAATCACTTTGATCAAAGTAATAAAATCGCATGTATCCTTGTTCATTTCCATGCCATAGAGTCGATTAAAGAAAGACAACTTTTTTATCATGGATGAATTTGGTTATGTTGCTGATATTTTATCTTCGAATGCACGTACTAATATTTAACTGCTATAAAACATAAAAAAGTTAATTTGTAATCTTCCTTAAGCAAACCATCTACCCTTTTTTTTGTAAAAAAATAATAATTGTAATAAGCAAACAATCTACCTTCATCGTTAAGAATTGATGATGCAAAAATCTACGAAGCTTTTTTTGTCTATTTTAAAATGGAATCAGATAGTTAAATTATCTCTTTCTTTTATTACTTAAACCGAACCGGCCGAACGAGGTAGAGCAGGTTCCAATTTTTTTATTTTTTTATTATGACCATTGCCGTCATTTTAGTAAAATTTCAAGCCATCTACTTTCTTCGGTGATTATTATATGCCAAAATTTAACAAACAGATATATCAAATATATTAGTTATTTAATATATTTTAAAAAAATTAATTTTTACTTATAACATCGATTAAATGAAATATTTAAGTTGGTATTTTTAAACAAGTTGATGACGGAAGGACGTAAAACCGGGGTGAGGGGGTTGACATGTTTTCCCACACTAATCACCAACACACATGAAAGATCACTAATTGATACCATTAGGTCGACCCTAGAGTGTTCGAACAAATTATTGTCTTAAATAAAAAGATAAAACACGTTGAAAATAAATAGCATAGCAAACTAAAGAAAGTGGTAGTGCTGGCAAGAGTAACCGAAGACTCTTCATAGCTACTTCTACATCATATAATATAATTTCATTATCACACAAGCAAAGCTTAACATTGCGTGACTTGCGCTATACTTCTTCATTTCCACCTCTCTATATTACCTTATCAACAAATTTTAACGAACATGCAAGAATAATTTGATTTACACTCACATCAAATTTACTACTAACAATGTAAAAACAGAAAGGTAAATCAAACAATCATTTATCAAACCAATCTGTAATTTACATAACACTAAAATATTAGCCAAAACCGAAAAAATATTGCATCCATTATGCAATTCTATAAATGCATTTCAGGATCTCAAATCAAACAATGGAAATATTTCAAATATATATGTTTCTCTTTTATTTTTACAACCTGTAAATAATAAGAAAACAAGGCAATACAGCACGCGAGTCAAACACCAATAACTCACCATTATCACCACTCACTGAGTCAAACCCAACTCGTTTATCCAACAACGAATCCAAATATCCAACCCGCTTAGAAACCCGACCCGCCACAACCCTACACACCAGCATCGCCATTCTTCCCTTCCCACCACCGCTATTCTCATGCGCACCACCGCTCCCGGAAAATGTGCATATCGCCGCCCCCTTCCTCTCCGGAAACGACCACGACCCATGGGACCCACCGTCTTCAGCAGGACCCAAACAATGAAACTGCATCACCTCATTTCCATCAGCAACACACCTTGCATTCTCTTCAGAATCAGCCACAGAAGAACCAGCGCGTGTTTTCACCGCTTCACGAAACTCTTCAAACCGTGACATTGTTCTTGCTCCATTTTGCACCTTGAATATCATTTCAACCCGACCCGGAAACTCATTGTTTCCCCAGCTTGTATGAAAGATGATATCAACAACGTTACGTGATGGGTGTCCTTCAGGTAGTTCTGTGATTGCACGTGAAGACGATGAAGTTTTTGTCGTTGTCATGCTTCGTGAACGGTTCATGGTTGGTGTTTCTGATTTGTTTTCGGTTGGATATTTTAATTTTGAACTAGAATGTTTTTCTAAGGATGTTTTAGGTTTTTTAGGCTTTGGAATTTCAACGATATCTTTGATGCCTTGAACAGTTCTTCGACAACTAGCACTTGATAATAGGGTTTTGGGATAAGGATGATAAACATCTTCAAATGCTCTTGATTTGCATTGTAATGACTTAACCCAACCACTAGCCATAACGTTGTTATGTTTTATTTTTCTGACTAAAGAGTTTTATAGTAACTATGGTTTTTGTTTTGAGAATAGGTTTCGTTTAGATGGAGAAGAAGAAGAAGAGAAGGGTGGTGTGAAATGAAAGAGACATTGATGGCAAAGGCGCGATAATGAATCGTTTTTTATTTATTTTGGTGCTTCTTTTGCGTTACGAAATGATGGTGTTTGATAGGATTTATCAATTGGCCACGTGGATTTGGTCGCAAGTCAACATTTTAGAAACTTAACCGAACATAGAATTGACTCGAGTATACTCTGTCTACTTCTAGGATGAAATTGCAGTCCAACGTTTTAAATACTAATAAAGAAAATGTAACAAGTGGCCGGCCCAAGTTTTTTAATGAGAGAAACTCAAACTTCTCTTTAAATTTTCTTTTATATTTATTTATCGAGTAGAAGAGGTTTTAGTGTTGAGAAATCAAATGTGGTGATTATGTCTCACATCAACTAGTAATAGAGGAAACATTAAATATATAAGAGAGGTGACATATATACTCATTGCTTTAAGATTTTTGGTGTAGATGTGGTGTATAAGTCTTTTAAGAGTCATGTATGTTTATCTCATTGCAGCTCCCCAACATTTATGACATCTTTTGAGCTAAAATCACCTCATCTACGTCTTTTTGTCATCTTTTCTTTCAATCTAAATAAGTGGTTTTCACATATATCAAGTTTTTTCTTTTGTGTTTTTTGTGATTTCGTCATCTAAGTGTGGCGTTGTGTTGTTCATCGTCTTGTATGGCGTTTGATTTCGCGTCTTGTGCGGTGTTCGTTTAGTTCATATTGAAATATCGACATTAGTCAATTAAAAATTCAATCAATAATTTGGGCGTCAACGTTGCAGATCCGGAAGCATGTGAATTTCGGTGACTTAAATTTAAACATATTATTTGTAGGCATTTTACCGTTATATACTATTAACTTCGGTGATGTGAATTTGTTCGCAGATTCACCCTTTATATTTTTAGCAATGTTTATATATGATGTACTCTATCAATTTGAATGAATGTATTTCTTTTTGTCAGAAATAAAAAAAAATGCTACCAATGCCTTAGACATTGTTTAAAGAAACAAAACAAATATTTTTTAATAGAAAAAAAATGAATTGTTATTTTTTTTAGACAATCGTTGTACTCTCAAAAATGAATTGTTGATTTTAGAGGATTAAGATCCATAAAATTGAAAGTTTCAATTTTCCAAATTTCAACTAATACCAGTAAGTCTCGTTTTCATTGTTAGATTTTTCTGAAACGGTGACAATGATGGTGATTGGGGATCGACACAAACCTATGTTCATAAGTTGAAAAAAAGCATTGGAGTTTCCTCTTGAAGTCCTAACGCCACGATAAGGTGGCGGTTAGAAATCAAACAAAGTTACACTAAATTCAATAATTTTAAACCACTCAAAGAAAGCCATTTATGATTGTTAAATACTCACCCCAACATCATGGTCATGGGTGCATTTGTTTCGCAGAAATGTTAACACTTAACACTTTTTCGATACTTTTTTTATCACTTACTCCATTCGATCATATTTATAAACAAAAAACAACATTTTAGATACATTGAATAACTAATGTATTTGATCCATAATTATGACCAAATCTACTAGTTATTCAATGTATTTAAAAAATTGTTTTTTGCTTATAAATATGACCGGAAGAATACTCTTTTATGAAACTTATGTGGATCTTACCATTTTATGTGAGATTCAATTTTAATGCATGATACTCATATAAATTTCACTAAATAAAATGAATGTTAGATAATCTAATGTGTTAAAAAGAAAGTGACTATACATAGCACTCATCTTTGTTTTGGCTTATTTTTTATTTTTTAATAAATAACATGCTAATAATTATTCTCTCAGTTTTTAAATACACGGTGTCAACAACTTCACACTTTCCTTCAAAAAAAACTTCACACTTGATGTCTTAATTATCTATTATAAAAAAGTACTCTATATTCGTTCCAAATTATAAGTTGTTTTTGTTCTTTCACACATATTAAAAAGTATAATTAATTTTGTATGTAAAAGAGATATTATGAGTTGTTTTCTAAATTGTCCTTAATAAATGTTATGAGAAAGATAAATTAAAGAATTGAAGTAACATTAATGTTTCATTGATATTGTAAAGCGACTTATAATTTGGAACAAATTATTTTCCCAAAGCGACTTATAATTTGAGACTGAGAGAGTATAAAAACTTGATATTTTAAAAATATTCATTGAGACGAATCGAATAACATATTACACGTTAATATTTGTATTTATATATTGGTTAAAAAATATGATCAAATTAATTTATGTGAATAGCGCACGTTGTAAAAATGCGACATGTATTTTAAAACATAGAGGGTACTCTAAAGATAAAGACATTGTTTAAAGAACCTTATTATAAAAATTTATCTTGAAAATACAAGTTAAATATTTCTCAAAATCATTTGTGATATATGATTTTGATTTGAGCTTGCTTACGTGAATAGAGTGATGTTTTAAGGAGAGATGTGAGATAAGAGAAAGAAAAAAGTGTTGGTATATATGTAATGGTTTTTTTTTGTGAGTTTTATTCTAGGTTGAAGATGGAAAATCACCGAAGAAGATGAATATTCTTGGGTCTATAGTTTTATTGTTGGAACCCAAAATTTATTTAATTTGATCTTTTAATTTTTCATGAAATATTTTTGTTTTAATTTCTGAAATGTTTTAATTGTTTTTCAATTAAAAAATTTGATGTGATGACATGTTAATGTCATTTTCATGATGGAAATACCACCTAAGTAGTTTTTGGTCCACATCATTAAAATAATTGAACAAATTAACGATTTTGGAAGTCAAACATGGGATAAGGACCAAAAGTGCAAAAAAAATGCAAATATAAGGACAATAATGTTCGATTTTAGAAAGAAGGGATCAATTCCGTGAACAAATTAAAATAGAAAGACCAAAAGTATAATTAAGCATTTTCTTTTATATTGAAATCTCTAGCCTCTGTAAATGTTTTTTTTATATAAATAAATTAAGTGTGATTGAAGTATTATATGATCATATATCATGTTATTATTTCAAATTTTAGAAAAACATTTTATAATGTATGTAATTTAAAAAAAAATTATTCCGTCTATTTGAACCTTCAATTCAAGCACAACTTTAATGTTTGTTTTAGGTCTCAAATTGCGTAGAACTGACCTCGTTTAACTTTTGTTTGTAAATAAAAAAAAAATCTAATATAAACACTTTCATATCAATAGCTGAGGAGGACCTAATAATACGGTATAGGGTGCGTTTGTTTCGGCTTTAAAAAAATAGATTTTGGGTTAAAAGAATCTCTGAATCTAGAGATTCTTTTTTAGAGATTTTAAAAAAAAATTCAAAGTTATTTCTGTTTGCTTACTATCATAAAAATCATTTTTTTAGGATTTGAAGCTCTTATAATTGAGTTCCTTGTATTTTAAAAAAAAAATATATATATATTTTGAACAAGCTACTAGGAATAGCTTTTCATTTTAAGCCTAAAAAGGTTTTTTTTTTTAACAAAATGAATTTTTTTTTAAATCTGAAACAAACACTAAAAAAAACATATTTTTTAGTTGAAAAAATAGATTTTATTTTTTAAAAAAATCCCAAACAAACGGGCCCATAATCTTTTCTAGTCTTATCTATGCTCTTATCGGTAATCTAATCAACTTGATTCTATGATTGGTAGTTTCCTATCAGAAAGAAAGAAAAAAATAAAAGCCTGTCCAAATGATATATTACCTCCATCCTTAATTATAAGACCCTTTTGAAAAAATAACGGAAATTAAGATATTGAATATTTGTATTAAATATGTTTATAATTACTCTTGTTTTTACAATTTTATCCTTGAAGAAAGAGGGTTGGTTTATGTTTTCAACATGTTATTTATTGCTGATTTAAGAAAAAATGTATAATAAATAGGGACATGTATGTAAAGAAATAATTAATGTAGTTGGAAATGGGTCTTATAAAAAGAAACAAAAAAAATTCTCTAAAAGGTCTTATAATTAAGGACGGAGGTAGTACTAAAATGGAAAGCTTCTCGGAGCAAGCTCAAAGAACTTCATTGAAGATAGAGAAAAGACGGTGTTGGGGGATCTCTTTAGGAAAATTTTAATCATAACTGATCAGTCTTTTCCACGTTGTATACATGTAGGAGTTTTCAATTTTTTAATGTAGTGACAATTACAATTGGGGGTGGAATAATGAGTTAGAGTAAAGGGGGACCAAATCTAGCAGTAGCACGACTTCTGTTAAAAGAAATGGAGAATGACGATCTTCCTTAGTAATCATATTGTCTTGCATAACAATGCCCTAACCTAAGGATTTAATGATGATAACCATAGTTTTAATCATTTTTTCTCTCTCCCTAGAGTTGACAAGTTGCGGTTGAACAACTGATTTTTGAACCGATCGTTTGAAAGCTTTCAAAGTTTGCTGAAACCCAACAATTTTGAGTATGAAAGTTGCTCATTTCACTTCTAAATTTTCTCTTCAACACCCTAAAATAGGAGGGTCATATTTACAATCAATAATAGTTCATCGTAATATTTCATGATTTTATTCATCCTAAGTCATCTTTTGTGTAGTTACAATGAAAACTATCTCAGCAATATTGATTAAAAAAAATTGTGTTTGTAAAATACATTTTGAAAAATGCTAACTTGCGTCTTTAAGATACAAGTTTAAAAGTCAAATGTAAAAATTTAATTTTAGAAATTATGAATTCGATGACTTGAAAGGTTTTTTTTTTTTGAACAAGTCAAAATGAGATATATATTAACAACCAAAAGTTTTGCTCCCCAGCACAAAGAGTGCAAAAAGAGACAAAACAAAGTTACACACGGTACAACAAACCGACCAAGTCAAGAGAATAGCAAGGAAAAAAAAAACAGCTAATCTCCAAACAAACAAGAGGTTGTTACCACCATAAATGATAACCAAAAGGAAAGCACACATTTTTGACTTTCAACCAACGGAGATAATACATCTTAACTTTTTCCAAAAGTTGCACCATCGTATTGGCTTTGTTAGCAAAAAGTTTTTGGTTTCTTTCATTCCAAATAACCCAAATGCAACAAAGCCATGTCAAATATAAGAATAACCGACGAGGAGCATAACCACCTGTAGAATGAACAAATTGATTGAAGTGATCCGTAACGTGTAGGGGATCCACTGAATACACACCAATTCAGAACTTAATAAGCTTTCAGAGATCACCAAAAATATTACAATGAATTATTAAATGATCTATTGTTTCTTGTTGACCACATCCTGAAACACACAATTGATTGTCATTAGAAATAACACCTCAACGCACCAAGTTGTCCTTTGTCGGCCATCTATTGCGGAGGAGACGCCAAGCACAAATAGAGAGACTTTCAAAGGAACATTTTTATGCCAAGGTGCATCCGAAGCAACATCATGAACTTGTATCTTTTGCCTCGTAAGCATTTGATACACACCACAGACCGTGTAGCCAACTGTAGTGTCCGGTCGCCAAAGCCAAGCATCTGTCTCAGAATCCTGCAAAGTAATGTTAGACAATAAGTTTCTAATCTTCACTACTAAATCCTCCTCCCAGACAACATGACCGCCGTCTCCACCTCCAAGCTTCTCCATCCTCACCCCAACCTAAGGCATCAGGGACGGAGCCTGAAAAAAATATTGAGGGTGACAGGAAGGAAAAAAAAGACAAGCAATATTCATATTTACTAAAGTAAAATTGAGAAGATAAAAATATAAGTTATAAAGTAAAATTGAGAAGATAAAAAATATAAGTTACAACTTATAAGCACAACAACCGCTTAGAGTAGCTTAACGAAAAATACTATAAACTAGTAAGGCTTTTTAGAAAAACTATAAACTAGTAAATACTCTACTGCTTGTGAGAAAAATATGTTACCAAACATTTTTTTTTTTTTTAAGGAAGCAAACATATTTATTTTGTTCATGCGAGCTTTAAAGCAATAAGTTATCTGTTACGAGCTAATAAATTAAGTTACCAAAGATGCTAATTGTTATGAGATTATTACACTACCATTGTATTATAGAGTTGTGTTATTTAACAGCCATATCAATGACAACTTATTGAACAACCATTGATTTACAAAGAAAATAAGATATTAGCACAAAAACCAAAACAATAAAGAAAGAAAGTAAAAATATAATATAAGTACAAGAGAGAGTTGTCACAAAAGTTGTTAAAAAATAGTTATACAAATATTATTTCTCTATATTATAATATTAAGCTATTATGAAATGATATTCTTACACTACATTTATTATGCTTTTAAATATTATTTTATTTTAAAAAGGGGCCTTCAGATGATTACTTTTCATTTTTTGTTTTGATATTGCTTTTCAGACTACTACACAAGGGTGGCGAGTGCTATTATTATATGGAGGGGTAATTAGTTTGCTATGGTTGTGGGGTGGCGACTGCCCCTTTTACAATACACGTAGCTCCGTCCTTGTAAGACATGCATCTCGCCTACCATCAGTTTCTGGTGAACCGATAAATCAAATAACTTTTTAAATCTCTCCATCAACGACACCATCTCCACCCAATGATCCGATCAAAAATAAGTGTAAAAAATTATTTTTTCAATACATGACTTATGTTTTAAATCTTTTAGATTCTTAACTTATGCCCTTAAGGCATGACACAAGTTAGCATGACTCATACATCTTTACGGTAAATATGGACATGTTGTGTAGAGATAGTTTTTATCGTAACTATAGTGAAATTTGTGTGCAGCAAAAGTCACATCTATGGTACAGGTTTTTAAAAATAGTTGTATCGTAAAATTCATCTTAATAGTTTTTATTCGTCGTAAGTCATCTCAACCATAGTTATTTTACAACATTGATTAAAAAAAATGTATTGTAAAAGACATATTTACAGTAAACATGAGTATATTTAAAAATAAATAAATTTAGTTATTGAATGAGGTGAACTTTATATTACTTGGGTGTCACTGTCCTAAGAACCAAAGAAATATCACCAAAAAAGATTGAATGAGGTGCTTTTAGAATAAATCTTAATTGGACGGGTATAATCTAAATTCTAGGCGTATGATTAATAATTTTCTTAGAAACGTATTTGTTCTCTAGCAGCTGGATTCCCAACACAAAAACATTTGTAGCCCTGGCCATCTATTAATGACCAAAAGACATTGCTTTTTCCACCCCATTATTTTCTTCTGCGCCCTATTCGAATTCTGAAATCTGAAATGTTTTTAACGTGTTTTTGAGGTTTTTATGGGATGTTTATGCCGCATAAGGCGCATGAGAAATTAAACGGGTGAGAAAAGAAGGAGTCATGACCAAATTGATGAAGAGAGAAACCCAAAATATTAACAAAAGAGTAAGAAATAAGTCTCTTCAACTCTTCATGTGATGAGAGATTTCCCTTGCTCTAGCAGTACAGTTTGTTGTCTGCGTGTCTTCTATTCATGTGTAAGTAATCCTTAATGTATAGATTTAAAAAATTGGTATTAATACAAACTTTAATTGATCAGATTATTGGGCTGTTGGGTGCCATTGGAAGTGGAGGAGTTTGGAAAATCATGATGATAGCTATTGCAGGCCGAGACAACATATGAGTGAAATTTCAAGAGGAGGATTAAAATGATCGTTTTGGGTTACACATTATTAAAAAACTAATAAACCTAAAAACGACGTCGTTGCACACTCCTAATCGTTAAGTCGTTTACGTTCGTTAGGACATTCGATTTCTTACCCAATCCGTGACAGCCACCTCTTTCTCAACATCCCCGTCACCACTACAATGGGCGTCGATAAACCACCACCCAAACCAACCACCACACCGCCACCGTTCCTCCACCGCATCACTTCTCTCGACGCTACAATCTCCCACTCCATCCACACCTTCACCTCCCCCCACGCCCCAAAACAGTTCCTCCGCTTCCTCGAACATCTAGCCGATTTCCGCTTATTCTTCCCCGTCACTCTCTCACTCTTCTTCGCCACACCCACTCTCTCTCCTCTCCGTCCTCACCTCTTCCTCCCTCTCCTCATCTGCTCCATTCTCGACCTCATTTTCATCGGTTTCACCAAATTCCTCGTTCGTAGATCTCGTCCTTTGTATTCCATTCACGGTGATTACAACGCTGTTGTTCCCGTTGATAAATTCTCATTCCCAAGTGGTCACTCCTCCAGAGTTTGTTTCATTGCTTCCATCATTTTACTCTCCCGTGATCGGATTATTGACGCAGTCAACGATCCTAGTAATCCGCGGATTGCGGTGTTTGTTGAGAGGTGGATTGGAGGAGATGAAGTGATGGCGGTTAATTTGTTGGTTGTTTTGGTTTGGTGTTGGGCTTTGACGACGGTTGTTTCGAGGGTTGTTCTTGGGAGGCATTATGTTCTTGATGTTATCGTCGGAGCTTGCTTTGGTGTTCTGGAAGCTTTGATTACATTGCGCTTTCTCAATTTCAGTGCTTTGATTTGAGGTAAGAACATTGAATTTGGAATTGTTCGAGTTGGATTGTTATCTTGAGAGAATGAAAGTGATTGAATGTAACTATACATGTATCAGTGTCCTCTCGGACACCAGACACACCTTCAATTCGAATTGCCTAGGACTAATGCTAAAACATACAAGAGTTAGGCAATTCCAATTTATTGTAATAAAGAAGTTATTTTGTTGATAGATTATTATGAGGTGACTGTTCTGGTTGATAATTTTTATATGATATTTTATTGATGTAAAGTAGATAATAATGTTGAATTATGTGCTTATGCATGATGATGTCTGTAATCAAATTAAATTATAGAGAGAATTTAGTCTTCAAATGTGTGTCATTGAAAGAATTTTCAAGTTGAGGACATACGCACAGAGAGAGATCAACTTCAACAGGAGTAGTATATAAAACATTAAACCCATAAAAATTGTGTCCTCTATCAAGGTTTCAGAGGTCTCTTCAATGACATCCCACCCGTAATTGTGACTGCACCCTACACCACGTTCCGAGGTATTGTCCACTTTGGATCGTTGTTTGAGCCCTCACACGGTTTTGTCCTTTGTAAAAGGCGCCTCGTTGGTTTGAGGAGTGTGGGTGTTGTATATAAACTACCCTTGATCTCGATTCCCAACTTTAAGGTGTACTGGAACAGACGTATTTGTCCATAATTTGCTTCAATGTCAAGGTTAGAACCAATAGTAAAACCTATAGCGGCAGATGCAGAGCAGGTTGCAACATGAAGATGATATTGAAATGTTAGAATTAAAACTTAGCAACCTAGGAAGTCTGTTTCATGCTTACAATTGATTTTTTATTTATTTTTTTACTAGTGCTTACACTTGATTGATATTAAATTAGTTTCTATTTGTAGGACCAACCCAATAATTTTCAATAGTAAGTAAGGGCTAAAACAAGTTTTAATACATGTGGCCTTTTTTGTCTGCATATGAGGTCATTTTGCTTATAAAATCTAATGGAAAATAGCTTTTTGTTGGTAGGCCTGAAGTTAGGGCTTTAGCAGCCTTACCCTTGGGCCGGCCCTTTCTATCTGTTCTTGTTTTTGTACTAAAGAAGTTATCTTTTTCTTGGCAAAAATATCAAAGTCCACTTTTTTGTTTAGTTATCGAGAGCCGACTGTTCTAGCTGATAAACTTTTCAAGATATTTTTTTGAGGTAAAATAGTTAATAACGTTGAATTCATGTGCTTATGTGTGATGTTTGTTACCAAATTATGGAGAGAAATCAGTCTTCAACCGTTTCTTTTAAAGAATTTGCAAGCTGAGGATTCACACACACCTAGAGAGAATGAGAGATCAACACAACCTTCAATAGGAGAAGTATATAAAGAGTAAAATCTATAGTGGCAGATGCAGGGCAGGCTGCAACAAAAAGATGAAATTGAAATGTTAGAAGCTAAACTTAGCTACCTAGGATGAAATTGGTCTGTTAGTTTCATGCTTAGACTTTGGTCTGATTGCTATTAAATTGATTTATATCTGTCCTTGTTAATTTATGTGAAAGTACTGGTGTAATATATAGTATTCTTGCCAACCTTGTGTAATATGTAGTATTTTCTTGTAAACCTTGTGTGCATGTGATAAAAGATTAATTCATGATAAGTACAAAAAAGGCCTTTCCTCTTTTTTGGAAACAGTTAATAGTTATTGTGAAATACAGTTACTGATCAACCATTTCATGAAGGTTTCACTCCTTGTTTTGAAAGTGTCTTTTTTTTTACCATTCCTTGCTATAATAATTCAGTTTCGTCTTCAACTGTCATTTGTTCTTAAATTTCACCTTTTATGATCTAGATTCTTGACTGTTCTCATTTTTATATTCAATCCACTTTAACTTGTTTTCAGACTCTTCATCAATGGGATGACTTAGCCAGAGAAAATTAGAAATAAAACAAATGATAGGGAAAAGGACTACATCATTGTCCATGTCAAGTGTAATGTGGCCCTTGCTTCAATTATGTTGTTGCTTAGATGAGGGATAGAGTTTATCAAGACAGAGTGTTAAACACTAAGTGGGAGAGAGAATCCAAATGAAGCATTATAATGCACGGCATTGCACGCTAAGCGTTCAACTGTCAAAGAAGAGTGGGGGAAAAATGATGAGAAAGTTTTTAAGAAATTTATTTTTGAATTGGTGAGCGGTATTCTTCGTGGCAGCCTTTTGGTCGTGCATATGTGGTTTTGGGCGGATGGCATTGGTTAGGAAGGTTCCTATTTGTTAAAGCATGAAACTGTGCATTAGGTTCTTGGTCAAGCTTGTCGACTGGATTCTTGTACTGCATGTTTTCCTTTTCTTTATCTTTTGTTCAGATTGGTCTCTTAGAACAGTTGCCTATGAAATAGGTTTAAGATTCACAACTATAAAGATTGCCTTTTCCTTTTCCTCCTTCCCCTTTTCTTCATCAAAGTTTTGTCTGTACTTGCAACTATTTGCTATCTCTCCTCTCTCTTGTGAGTCATAAATTGTAAGCACTAACCTTTAGATGATTGAATGTAAATTAATGCACTTGATTTGGAGAATTACTTTGGTTAAAAACAGATTTAAAGTGAAGTGATTTATGTTTGGATTTCAACCACAGATTTCATTTCAATCTCGAGTCATGTTTAAAATTTGAAGTTTTAAACTTTTTCTAAAAGCACTAAATTAAATTTTGTACCTTAAAAATTATGGTTTGGTGCTCTGCAAAAAACCAACCCCAAACATGTTATAATTTTAAGTGGAAGCATTTAACTCAGTGTAACGTGTTTGGCTGATTATCCATTAGATAGATGATATTAATGATGCAGAATCTGATGGTTGTTGCTTCTTTTCTACTCATCTCTTAGGTTCTCATGGAGCACATTGAACTTATGCTATCTGAGGAAATCAAATCTTTTTAATTGGAATCCAATGGATAATGAAGTCATGAATGTTTTACGACATTGGCGTTCCGATTCTCACAGATAATTTTGAACTTCTATATGACTAACATCCAGCAAATACTACATGGTCTCAATTCTTTCCTCATTCATTAGTTAAAATTACTTTCTGGTATCATTGCTGTTGGTTATTTATTCCTTGGGAATTTGACTATTTACTTCTCTATACTCTCCCCTACATGATTGTAAAGAATAAATTTTGACATGTGATATATCATCTATGGTAAAGAAGTTTTGTTTTTCATTTATTTGTAACTTTTTGTCTTAAGTTCCATTCAGACTAAAGGATGTGTGGTATGCATTGATTTCCTTATCTGGTGCCCAAATTTTCTGCAGCTGTCAGAGGTTTCTATTTTTTATTTTTTTTGCAGAGGTGCTGACACCAAGACAGTTTGTTATGTATATTCTTAGGAATCTGGAGCTGGTTTATAAATTATGTGATTCTGGGTTTAGATTTTGTCTGGTCTATCTCCAATTTTTATTTCACCAGTTCAGGTGGATAAGATTAAGCATTTGTTTTTGAAGTTTGGGTTAATAATTAGCATCCTGCAATCTATTAATTTTTATCAATGAAGGGCTGGCTTCAAGGGACCACGTTTTTTATTTAATTTGTTTGATTAGTCTGCCGTCGACCCTAAGCTGAAACATAGACCATCAACATTTGAAGGATAGAAAGTTGTTAGGTAAGTTGCTTCTTTTGCATGTGCCTCCTACTGTGAGTGATGCTTTTATCATATAAGTTGATTTTTGATTTGATGGAATGATTGATCGCTCTTTTGCTTTCCTTTCAATTTTGGAAAAAGATTCATAAACTTGCCACATTAGCGGCAGACGGTGGTTGTTATCTTGTGCTGGCAGCATTATTACCATACTTAGGATGTGGATTTTTGTATGTGGAACACACCAAAGGACGAGTGAAACTAGTCATTTTCTGTTTTATTGACTTGACATGTGGGGCTGATAACCATTAACTCCCAAAAGAATTTTAAGAGCATATCAAGTTGGAGGAGGCATTCACCCTCTTTCATATTAGCCCACAGAACATTGACAAATTTCCTTCTATTCATGTCTGTTTCTTATTGCTTTGCTGAGAAATAATTGCATCTACATTAAATTTTTGATGTTTATTACCGTGGATTTTAAGGAAAATCATTGTCTTGGACACTGCTTAAACAGGTCAGTGTTGGAATCCACTATAACTTGAGGGTCCTACGACGTACTAGAAGCACTGCATGCTTTGTATTTTGCTTAATGAATACTAAGTTAATGCTCAAGATTTAAAGTGGTTGGAAATTTGCATTTTGTGGGACACCTGCTTTCTGGCTTTCCATATTTCTCCTGCATTATTGTTCCCTTAGTAATGAGAAACTACCTCTCTGCAATATAATAATAATAATAACTTTTAGAACGTTTTCTTGTAAGAGCAATGATCATACATACTCCTTGATCTGGATATTGTTAAATACAGCCATTTGAATGATTATTTTTAGGGGTAGAATGAATGAATGCATTATCATTGTAGTACTATTTACTTGCATTTACCCTTCCCATTTTCTTCGAAGTTTTTACGGAATACTTATTTTTTTTCTCATCATTCAGATTTTGAATGCTGTTGTTTTTAGTTTTTATTTTTACCGAGTTTTTGAACCCATGTGCTATCCTAGTTAGTCAAACAATACGAATTGAATTTTATGATTGTGGAGAACAGAGGTAGTACTGTCTAATGTGTACATCTGTGTCAGCATAAAGGTTCTTCGATACAAGACAGTGCATGAAAGTGGCAACCCTGAAACACCAGTTCTTAGGAAATGGGTTTGTTATAACAGGTGAAGCTCCGTATATTAACCAAATATAGAGTGTGTGGTACTACCTTTGGTTCAATCAATTCAATACTCATCATAATAATTTGGTGGCTGTCAAGTTCATTCATAGTTTCGTACAGCACCTATTTGGGTCTTTGTGTTAGTTTTAGAATGAATGGTATCTATTAATCCAACAAGGATAAGGAGTGAAACCAACTATTGAACTGTGTATTGTGATTGGTGTCATACAAAGTCATGCAACCATCATGTGAAGCTTTTCCCTGTTTTGTACGATTTTATTTTGGGAGATTGTGGGATTTTGGCTATGGAAACATTAAGCAGATTTTTTGGACTCGTGCTACCCATGAGATGACCTCCATTTTGGAGATCTTGGGTACCTCATTTGAAAAAGCTAATAAAGGATAGGACCACTCAACCAAATTGATATTGGATGCAGAAACTGCTGGTCTTTACTTGTCTTTCTAACTTTGCCATGCATCCAAATTTATCACGATGCTATACAAACTGAGGAAACTAGGCAGAAGGATTCAGGTGAGAGATTACTGACACCATGTGGAAATCAAAACGGTAGAGAGTTTCAATAGATGAATACAGTATAGGCATCATTTGAAACCTGTCTCCCCTTGCCCCACTATTATCATATCTGATCTAGAGCCCTGATTGGCTCCTTTTTCTTTTCTAACTTTTCCTTTTAATGACTCTTTCAGATTTAAAAATTTGGGAAATTTATTCCATGTGTCGCACATTTACACATTTGACAATCTTAACCGTTGATATAGATTGGACAACTTATGACAATCTTAATCGTTGATATAGATCGGGTAACTTATATAAGGAAATATATATTTACTGAACATATAATGTGGACAATTTGATCCTAATTTAACTGTCTTTTATGTGTTGACTGCGTGAATGTAGATTCTCCAAGTTGATGGAAATTTAGGTCATAAAATTTGTGGCTACATAAGTTTCTCCAAAATATTCAAAAGGATCTTTCTTTTTTTATGCAATAATGTACCCAGCTGATGCAGAAGATGCCATTGCTTGCTTCCATCAATAATTTAATTATGTCATGACATAAATTACATTTGAGAAAAACTTTTGCCAAGGACCAAGAAGAGACACAAAACTACAGAAGTAACTTGTGACTCGTGTCTATGTCCAACTATTCTTGGCTTAATTTGTTTGGTATGATATATATGGAAAGGAAAACGAAATGATTTCTTAGAAAGAAAGTTAAAGAAATGAAGAGAGATGAAATTATCAATCGATGAATAACGCTAAGAAATACACTTTTGACACACAACACTCTTTTATTGGTTAAAATTCATATGAATTTTACCAAACCTCATGAATCTTAATCGTTAATATTTTTCGATACTTCTTTTGATTGATATATAGGAGTATATATGTTGCATGGCTTAATTTACTTATGGGTCACGCTAATGAGTAACCCTAGTGTACCGTTAAGAATTCTAAATTTAAAAATTACTTTGTAAAAACGTAAAATATTTTAAATTTGAACACATTAGATACACATAT
>Ga0099826_10000449_pt1 | contig 19721 bp, 8 predicted proteins | sample Mtrugardesep15_FD_76830 | JGI IMG/M metagenome (GOLD analysis project Ga0099826, IMG submission 76830) | Root nodule microbial communities of legume samples collected from California, USA - M. trunc garden sep15 | ecosystem: Host-associated > Plants > Roots > Nodule | place: USA: California... | reverse complement strand
CATACAGCCTATACACAATACGGTTGGTATTTGCCTAAGGAGAAAAATACGTATTCGGTGTGTATTGAAGAGGGGGGTGTAGGAAAGAAGAGGAATATGATTGAAGAGGTGTTAATGGGAATTAATGGGGTGGAAGTTGAAAAAATGCGTGGAGTTGTGATTGGTTTGATCCCTAGGGTTAGTTATGCACACCCAAATGTGAGTGATGTTGGGTTTGATGATGCTGTTGATGTTGCACTTCAAGGACTTTCTAGGCTTGTTCGAGAAAACATTGAGATTGCAGAGATTTGATTTTCTTTTCGACACAAGAGTTTGATCAGTTACTTGATTAATTATAACAAACTTTTTAGATGAAATAAGTTGCTTATATATATGAGCATGTGATGTGATGTAAATAGGTTTATGCTTTAGTGGCAACATCATAGTATTAATTAATAATACTTTCTTCATGCTTTATTATATACTATCACTTTATAAAAAAATATTTCCTAAATTATAAGTTATTTTACTGTCGGTCCATACAGATGTGGTGTAAATGGGTTTATGCTTTAGGCTTGTTCAACCACACATATTTTGCCCATTTGCAGTACTCTATGGTGTTGTCTACATTTCAACTTTTTTTTTTTGTGGTCTAGAACAAAGGATTGAACATTCCACAACTCTCTTCCATAAATTAAACCTAAAAGGAATACCAAGAGAAATGTTAGACAACTTTTAGGATAATCTTGTTCTTTTCTTTTTTTATTAGTCAAAAACAGTATAAAAAGTAAAAGAAAAAAAAAAAGAATAAAAATATAATGTGAGTATGAGAAAAAAAATTATCTAAAAATTGTACTAAAATTGTTTTTCAAATATCATTTCTCGAATACTAATAGTATTTAGCTTCAAAAGATATTTCCAAGTAGAGATTTGGCTACTAATACTAGAAGAAGGATTGTTATTTTCCATATTATTCCATTTAACTACATCATGGTTGTTTTGACATTATAAATACCATATTTAGTCTCTTTCCAAGAAAGGTGGTCCGGTTCAGCTAGAGGATGTAAGGGGATTTGTTTCACTTGGTCGGCTTCGAAAGGGAGAAAAATTCTATCAGTGATCTCATCTTTGAAGCAACTTTTATCTTCATCAATCAAGTCTTTAACAATACAAGTGATGGAATGAAAATTGCTCTATTCCTTTTGGTTTTGCTTATTTGCTTAATTCAGCATGAGTTAATTAACGTTGTCACTCTAAAGATCGGTTTAATTACTTTTTAAGTCAATTCAACTTATTTAAAAGTGTTAGCGAGTGCTAACTCACGTTGAATAAGTCGAGCGCGACTTAACTCTTGTTAGATTTAAGAGAATGAATAATTTCATAAGTGAGAAGAACAATTTTCTAATGAAATTGCTAGGCTCTTTACACCAACATTTATATCCAAATGCAACAAGACTTTTGGCACTAAGCCTCAACCCATAATGGGACCTTGAAATTTGTATTTACGGATAAAATCTGTCACTAAATGTCATTTTTTAATAGATAAAAGTATAGAATACAACAATTTTGCCAATTATGCATTTTTCATACGTTTAGATTTCCAAAACTTTGACCATTTTATCCAATGAATTTTTCTTTCATTCTTTTACTTCCTCACCAGAAGTTAGAAACTATGTGTTCCATATGTTTGCACAATCCTTTTGGCAGCATAAAACAAGTCATAATTTACATTGGAATAGCTTGAACCACCGCTTTAATAAGAGGAATCCCTTTAGTTTTTTCCACACCCTATCCTGCACAAAATTGAAAACTTGGACAAGATTTTTGACTCATTTGAAAACTTTTTACTAAAAACAAATTTAGACTTGTCCATGTTAATGAACTGACCAGAGGTACTTTGATAATCTTTAAAATATTACTAGTTTCCTTGCTTCCCTACTAGTATTTGCTTTACCAAACATGAGACTATCATCTACAAAAATAAAAAGGTGAGTAATCCTAAGAGCTCCTCTAGCAACTTTAATTCTATGAATGTGATTATTGGTCCGAGTCTTAGTAAAAAGTCATGAAAGAATTAAGAACCTATGCACATATAGTAATAAACGAAAACATATACACCTTCCGGTCACTATTATAAGTAAAACTTTGTATTCTAAATTCATTCATTAAATGATGTATGTGGTCTATAATATCTTTAATTGAATGAATATAAAATGCAAAGTTTTGTTTATAATAGTGATTAGAGGGTGTATGTTTCATTTCCTATCATACCATTTATTATTTAATATCTCTTTTCATGATATTAATAAAGGATAATTTTGTAAAATCTCTCTTAAATTATCTTTTTAATACAAAATTAACCATATTTATTAATATGTGTGTGAAAGTGACATATAATTAAAAACGGAGCAAATAATTAAGAATTTTTTTATGCTATTAGTAGCTATATCTTTTTTATAAGTGCAACTGGTACCTATACGTGTATGTAAAGTGACGATGAGTTTATGTTGTACCTAGATAATATGTGTAAAGTGATGAGTTTAACTTATATTGAAAGCTCTTCCATTTCTTTACTCTTCATTTTAAAATTATTTCTATAAGAAAGAGATTAAAATACAGTGAGATCCATTATGCCTTTGAAAATTAATACAAGGGAAAGTCAAGTGAAAATAAATAAGCCTTATTCAATGGTATGCGTCATCGACACAGACGAAATTACAACTTCCTGAAACATGCATGTTAGTGGTATTTATCAAATTTTTCTATAAATGGGTCGAGTATACTCAAATAAGAGTTGTTTATGCATTTTAGAAATTACATCTAACACTAAAATAATCATCGATGATTTGCATTTGATTAAGTTCATCATTTACTTTCTTGTGAATTTTACTTTGATACAATACAAAATAGGCTAAATTATTAATGAACAAAATAGTGTGGTGGTTGGTGTTGGCTGTCCGACAGAGTGCTGCCATCCTCCGCCTCAGGGTTGTCGGAACTCCGGCATTGACCGATGCGTTGACCTCCGTCCACCACCAGCTTTTTAAATTTATCTATTGAATTTCATTTTTATAAATTATGTTTTCGGCCTAATTATAAAACTCTTTCGGGCTCAATCAAGAAAAAATATGGGTTTGCCAAGCAATCAATTTTTTTAACCAAAAAAGAAATATATTTTTTTTCTTACATGAAAAAAAGACATATTTTATGTTTAAAATCTTTTTATAAAGAAAATTCTGTAATTGATGGATTGGTTAGATTTTTTGTTTAATGGGATGGATTCATTGGATTTTTTTAAGAATAATTTGTAATATTAGACTAATAGATTGTCCTGATCAATCCATTACAATCTAAACCTAAATCTATCTATTTTGGCACCCCTAAATAAAATTCATCCAAATTCACAAACTAAAATTCACTTTTGTTAGGCTTCTGTAAAAAAAATAAAAAATAACCATGGTAGTATAGGGAAGAATATCATAATGATTAGTAAAAAAGCAAGCATATAAGTATTCACCTGGGAAATACTAATAGAGATGTAGGATGAATATAGATTGATAAAAGAATATAGAATGATATATTGAGTGTTCATATTTATAAAGATTAGTATGAGTAACTAACTCTAACAAAGCTTCTCAAACATTCTAACTAAACTATAGTTTAATAGTCCCCCTCAAACTCAAAATGGGAAATTTATTACTTTGAGTTTAGAATATAATGACAATACAATGCAAATGAATTAACAAACGAAACAGGTGAAATGTAAACCAAACAACACTCAAACACTCTAACTAACTATAGTAGTGCAACTATGGGAAGAAAAAAAGAGAAGGGAGGGGGGGGGTGTCGGTGGTAAATTAAGTAAAATATTTCTGCAATACAAGCCCATCAATGAGAAATCTAATGCTTTTGAGAATGTAAATTGCTTTTTTGACACTCAAATTTTCTTAAAAACACAAGGAAATTATGTTTTCGTCCCCAACAATAGTTAACTACAATTAGGTTTTGTCTGACAATAATTAACTACCGTTCCATATTTACAACTTTCAAAAAAAATTCAATAGTAGTCAACTACCGTGGAACATCAAAATTGATTTTTATGGGTAAATAAGTAACTAATAGATGATTACTAGTATACAAGGCGATGCTGCTAATTGATCAAGGTGGTGCTGCTACTTTTCTTTGGTCCAATTAAAATTTATCTTAATAACAAGTCTTGTATTCATAATGCTTCCTGCTACTTCTAGATTCTACTTGATTTAATTGTCAACAAGGGAGAATAAATTATATTACAAGCTAAGTACATAGTGCACAGTGACAGTGCATAGTGGCTCAAAAAATCAATTTTAATGTTCCACGGTAGTTAACTATCGTTGAAGTATTTTTTTATAAGTTGTATAAGTAGAATGATAGTTAACTACCGTTGGACAAAACCGAACGGTAGTTAACTTTCGTTGGAGACAAAAACATCATTTTTATATGTTTTTAAGAAAAATTGAATTTGAGAAAAGCAATTTTCTTTGAGAATTTTTGAATCACTTTCTTCTGCTTCTCTATCCTGATCCCTAACTTCTTCAACCATAAGGGAGGATATGGAAAAAAAAAAAATTGTCTACGAGGAAATGTTCATTTACATTCTATTCAAAGAGCATAACATCAAATATTTCACATACAATCATGTTTGCGCAATCCATATATCATATTCAATCCATTAACCATATATAGTATACAAAACTTTATTCTTTGATTGATAGCTTGGTCCAATTGAAAACGGTTTAACTCAAATCTTACAAAGATAATTCCATTGTTGATGTTAAGACATCGTAAGTGGATAATATATAAGTACATGTATCGATATTTGTTGAACTTTAAAACTTTCCACAACCCTATATGCTTCTGTAATCTAACTCGTCTAAACTTTTTTCCGTTGATAAAAAATAGTTAATATAAAAAAATGGGAGACGAAAATATGTGCGGCAAGAAGTGCATATGTTATTTTAATTTCCTTGTATTTAGATATTTCAATTTGAATGGGTCCATATCTTCACGTGTGATCATTCAAGTAAATCCAAATTCCAAACAAAAAATGCAAGGCAAATAGCTGTATTATACGTGACAATACTGAAAATAATTGCTAAACTATGTGCGTTAGTTGGGGTTATGGTCCTTGACTTGCAGACCTTGTCAGACCAATTCTCACACACTTATTTGCTATTCATTTCATCAACATGTAGTTTTCAATAACCAAAAATCATTGTCATCTTATTTTATATTCTATCTTAATTATTACAACTTGTTCTGCTAGAGAGACATTAGTACAATTTAGCCACACTTATATATATACAAACACACTAAGCATAAAATATATAAATGATTCAGAACTTGTCATACATGGAATGTTTCTTAAAATAACCACACAAAAAAACCATAACATCCAGTAATATTTAATTCCTATGTGTTTGTATATATAAATTTGATTTTTAGTTTCGTATTTTGATTTAAGCCTATGATTAGAGATTAGATTAAAAAACTATTAGACTAACAAGCTGATTATATTGAACTTTCTTATCTATTCAATACAAGACTTATATAATATTGGTAGCCTAACTCTATACGAAAACATCAATTTTATAATTTAAATTCATAAGAATACAACTAATTAGACTAGTCAATTAGATTGAAGGATTTCATGGATCAAGACCTAAAGTACCACATTTTAGATTTCATTAAAGATCATAACACTTATAATAGCAAGATCAAGAAAACATTAAAAATAAAATGTACACAATAACACAAGTGATTGATCACACAGTTCGGTCAATTTGTGACTATTGAGATTCTTTATCATTCAAACTTATGGTTGCAAATAAAAATTTAAAATTAAATATCAATTTACAAGAATACTTGTTTACTTTGCCTTTCTACACTTGTTGTGTTTTCAGATCCACCCCTATGTGCTCGTGTGACTGACAATGTGTCATACTTTTTTTTAGTAAAAGTAAAATGAGTCTAACTCAACACTGATATAATCCAAAATATGATAGTATTAAGATAAAAAACAAATTAAAGACTATTAAAATGGAATGGGACAAAATAATTATTAGATATAGGCAACTAGTTATTGAGTGACTTACTGTTAACAATTTATTTGGTAGAGACTTGACATGAAACACTCTCTTCCATATAAAACAATGAAGAACTATCTTGGCAAGGATAGGGTAAGATTTTCATACTTGGCCAATATATATATATATATATATATATGACAATTTCCTTTTTTACACCAAAATCAATTTCATCTATTTTTGTTCAATGCAGAGATAGCAGCTATGTCAAAATTCTGTGACATGCAAATCCACATTAATGATGTGGAAATATTTTGTATACACGAGGTAAATATTCTAAGAAATTTTTTATTTTTATTTATTTATTTTAGCTCTTTTCATCTCTAATATTGTTAGATTATAAGAAAAATAATGAAGATCAATATATGTCTATGGTGAATCTAGTTCATTTATTTTGCAGAAGTTGATATCAAGATATTGTGGAAGATTGAAGAAAATGTTAAATGATGAAAAGAGAATATTTCATATCAATGATTTCCCTGGAGGACCACATGGATTTGAGTTAGCTTTGAAATTTTGTTACAACAATGGCAAAATCACCATTAATGCATTCAATGTTCTTATCCTTCACTCTTGTGCTCATTATCTTGAAATGAAGGAAGAAGTTTCTAGCAACAATCTCTTACAACAAACACAAACATTTCTTGATGGAATCTATGATTGGAAATGGAATGAAATAATAGTAAGTCTCAAGTGTTGTGAATGTGAAAAAATTTATACATATGCAAATTGCTATGGTATTTTGGAGAAGATTATTTGTGTATTACTAGCAAAGTTGGTTCAAAATTCTGATTTCAATTTCATCACTTCCTCTTCTTCATCTTCAATATCTTCTCCTGAAAGTAATTTTGCGAAGAAACTCTCTTTTTCGACCAAAGTTTCTTCTCCGAAGAAAATTGTTCCGGACTGCGCTGGGATCAAACTAGGAGCAATAATAAAATCAAGTTTTCCCAACAAAGTATGGTGGTTTGAGGATTTGTCTACTTTACCACCAAAGGTTATTGAGAAGTTTCTTAAGGGTATTGGAGCTTATAAAAGTGATAACAAAAATTTAATTGTCACAAGATTTCTACTTTATTATATGAAAAAAATTACTCCAAATTGCAAAAGTATTAGTGAGTATGTTAGTCTTGGAGAAACAGCAGCTCATGGAGTCATAAATGTTGGTGACAAGAATTTTTCATGTAGAGGTCTTTTTTGTGTACTAAGGATTTTATCAAAGTTTGGAATAAGTAAAGATTGTAGAAATGAAATGGAGAAATTGATTGGTGGAATGTTTGAGAAAGCAACATTGGATGATCTACTAGTTTGTGGACATGACATGGGACTTTATTATGATGTTAGTTTTGTGGTAAGGTTGATTAAAGTATTTGTTAGTATCAATGAAAATGATGTTGAGAAAATGAAAAAAGTTGGTGGATTAATTGACAAGTATTTGATAGAGATATCTGCTGATCAGAACCTTGAGATCTCTAAATTCCTAGAAGTTGTTGAATGTTTGCCTGATTTTGCAAGGGATTGCTTTGATGGGGTCTATAGAGCCATTGACATCTACCTTGAGGTGAATATCATATACTTTCTTTACATTTGCTACCTTTATGCATTATTATCTTTCTAATTAATCATATGAATTGGAAATATAAAGAAAAAAATATTTTGATTTCATGTTCAAATTGGTTTCTCACCTCTTTGATAACTAAATAATTATAATTTTGCAACCAAAGTAACTTAACCAATGATTTCAAGCCTCTTATGTTCTTGATTCACATGCTATGACCTTTTGGGTAGAGAATGATAGAATTTTAACCATTTAAGGTTGATTTCTTTTTTGTTATAATTTTTGTTTTTTGTAAAATTGCATGAAAGATTGTGATTGGGGAAGTGTAGGTTGAATCAAAGTAGAAAGTTACTTTTCAAACAAATTTGACATGGTACATACCATGTATGGTGTTGCATTCTCTCCTTTTGTACTTATTTTTGTGACAAATCCATCCATGTTAAATAGCATTGTTCTTTAAGGTTCCACCATGCTTGGTTATGGCATTAAGTGGTTATAAAAAGAAAAAGAAAAGAATTGTATTTCTTTTTCAAATATAATTGTTAGATGATTAAAAATGTTTGACTTTAAATAAAATCATCATTAAAGTCATGTATGAGTTGTTATAACTATTTGACAGTGGAAAAGAATATCCAAATTAGACTTTTGCTTTGGAAATATTAGACTTTTTATATAGGACAAATTTGGTTTAATTATTTTTGTCATATTATGTATCATGAGCAATCAATAGTAGAACACAACAAAAATAGAAGATAAGGTAAATTGCCCTGTCTAATTGGTAATGAAGCTTTGCTTGCCAGGTGTCAATATCATTACTATATTATATAAATTTCCAAATGTCATAAGCTTTTGACTTCCAATATTCTCTTAAAATCACTCATTTTCTGAGCCAATGAATTTGCAGTCTCATCCAATGATTGCATTTGAGGAGAGTTCAAGATTATGTAGATGTCTTAATTACAATAAACTAACCTTTGAAGTTTGTAAAGATCTTGCAAAGAACCAAAGAATACCTCCAAGGATTGCAATGCTGGCACTAATGTCTCAACAAAAAAATGTTCCACCAAGTGATTATGCAATTGATGAAAGTGAAATGAGTCCTTCACAAATCATTTTGTACCACCAAGATAAGAATGACAACTTCTTGGAAGAGAAAGAAGATATGAGAATAAACCTTGAGAGAATGCAATGGAGAGTTAGGGAATTGGAGAAACTATGCAAGGAAATGAAAGTTCAGATTACAATGTTCAATGGCCATAATGTATAGATCTTCCTGAATATGTGCCAACATTTTTAGTTCAATATGATTCACTTTTTCAGTCTATTAGTATCCAAGATATATTGATATATCTCTTTGAATTGTAAAAAGCTGCATTTTTTAAGGTGTTTATAGTGGTAAACTAGTTTGTGAAACTATGATTTCCTGTGCTTGGTGGACAAGTTCTGATGACCAGTTGTGTCGAGACAGCGAAACTCCGACCATGAGGAAGGAGAGTGAAAATGAGAAAAAAAATTGATGTGGTGAGGAATTACCATGAGTGTATGGATTAATAAATCCAAATGCTAATATTATTTATCCATGTTAGCAATGACCTACTATGCAAGTGAGTTTTTTTAATGAGTATTAAGACTGTTTTTGAAAGGAAAAAATAACATGACCTCCTTCAATTGTGTTTTCTTAATCTTTGTGATTTAGTTCTTTATTTCTTATAAATAGGACCAATAAGAAATCCAACAGTTGTCATCATCCCAATGGTTGAAAAGTCTTTACATAGGGAGGATTTTCGAAGTATAAACATACATATACAATTTTGTGTTTGTACACAAGGTAGACACTACCGAAACTCACACACATCCCGGATTTGAATCCGGATAAAAGTGTATAACCTAACAATATCAGCATTTGCCAATTGAACATACATAAGCACGTCGATAATTAATAAATACAAATTTGGTATCAATTAAATGGCTGATCCCTTTAAGGCTAAAGCCATTAGTTTCCACAAATTGCAAATGACACTAATTTGTTATCCTCATGTACAACCATGAAATAATGTAAATAATAATGATTTCCTTTACATATTACAAAACCAGCTAGTCACCATGGCAAACTAGAATCAAAGATCTACATCAGTTCCTAAGGCCATGATAGAATAATCAATAATCCAAAACCAGTGAATAAGCTCAAACCATTGATACACTAGTTCCTTTTACCTATCCTTTTTTCTTTTTGCAAATATTTATACATCAAAAGTGAAAATATTCCTTCAAACAAAATAGACAAACTAGAAAAGTAAGATCAAAGATGAATTAGAAACTCCGGAATAGTGTGATATTGGTTATGATGTGGCTCCTCAATCCCATGCAGCACCAAAACAATTGACTTCCACACAAAAAATGCCAACCTCTCTACACTTGTCCACTTTGAGTAGGCAATCTTGATGGAGTCAGAAATTTCCTAGCTTGAATTGGTAATACATAAACTAATCAACTTTCATATTTAGTATTATAAATTTCAAATCACAAATAGGAATGAAATATGTTAAATTCAAGCACCAAAACTTTATGAGAAAAAAAGTATGGTATAAGATAGGAAAATGTATAGTGGATGTTTAAGTAATCTTCCATGAATTTAAGAATTATGAGAGTGCATTAGAAAAAGAAGCTCTATTTATTTAGGTTCTGTTTGGATTCGTTATTTGAGCTTATGCGCCAACATAAGCACGTGTGAGACTATTTAGAAAAGCCTATGGAAACAACTTGTGATATGTTTGCAAGCTATTTTCAGCTTGTTTCCATAAGCTCTGCATAATAAAAAAGCTTATAGTTTATATGAAAATAGTTGAATATACTTCATCTTTTGTTATAGAAAAAAGCTTAAGTTGTTTATGCAAACAGGGCATTGGTGTGACAGCAATTTCACAAAACTGTGATTCCCTCGTCATATCATTTAGCCAACAGAATCACTTGCTTTTTTAGTAATTTTTTTAAATCACCATTCTATGAATCATAGTAAAATGAAAAGAAGTGAAAACAAAGTGGTATTTTTTAAATTAAAAAATGAAAACAAAAACAAAAAAAAGCCTTTTCAAACAAAACAGGCCACTAGCATCTTTAATAACATTTTTACTTTCACATTAATTCCTTCCATTAATGTGTTCAACTTGTTGCTACTTGTATCCGGACAATGAGTTTCTGTATCCGGACAATAAGTTTCAAATTTTCAATTAATAAGAGGAGCATATTGCACAAAATATAAATGGAAGCATGATTGTATAACTTCAACAAAGGAACAGTGAAATACATGAAATGGGTTTAGTTAACCAGCAAGGCAGCAACTTACCTGAGTTTTATTATGTAATATACTACTTGCAAGGTCTTCGTCAATCGACACAGGAAGTGGAAGCATTTGGCTCATTATACCAGGTATCGCTCTCATGCTGCACAAACTTAATCAATGAACTTCAAAAGGCAATAGACATCGAATTCAAATTTGTACACAAAAAAAAAAAAAGTAGATTTTGATTATATTAAAAGTGAACTTGTTGAAATATCCACATACTCATCAAGAATGGTACTAATGTTGTGCCGTGTCTGACTGAAGAGGTCGATGTTTTCCTGCAACTGTTTATAAAAGAAAATGATCATTATCGCAAGCTTAGAGGCCAAAAAGGCAAGAACTAATTCAGATAATGAATAGCATCATAGGACATGACAATACAAAGTTTACAGAGAAAGGATTTACACAATTCAAAGGAAAAGAAAAAAAAACATAATAAAGCAAGTAAAAATCCATACCTAAAAATTGTTAATTAATTCAGATTATCAATAACTATGAAGCCTTTACTGTGTATCCCTAGCTAAGTTATCGTATTTCTAGTTAAGTTACGATTATCTTGTCTAAGGTTCAGATGGTTTAACAAGTTAAAAAAATGTGAATCTTAAATCACACTTCATTCGAAAGGATTGATCAGAAAGAGACCAAGTGAAGCATCGTAGAATGCAACTATTGGAATTTCGGCTCACAGGGCCAGTGCTACATATGGACTTGAGCATTACGTTTTTGGGTTAGTTATGACATGATATAAAGCTCCTGAATCTGGATCCAATATTAGTGTTAGAGGACCTTGGAGGAGCAACGCCTTGTTATAAGCTAACTGGGGATATTGAGCAGCGAGCAAAGTTGATTATTGAGCATCTTATACAGGAGACCTCATAAATGTTTGGTAATAAGTAACTAGGTAAATTTGATGGTGGTGGAGGCACAATTTATTCAAACCAATGACAACATTTGTAAGCAATATGACCATATTGTGACATGGTTGACAAGTTGATAAAGAGCTACCTAATCATGACCTCTGCCGCAGCCACGTTCACATCCTCAGCTAAATTGAGAAGAAACAATAAGCATTGAGACTGTGATTGTGAAGATACAACTTATGCAATATTTACAAAGAAAGCAAAAGAGACTATAGATTGACAAAATGATATCTAATGAAGCTTTTTAAGCCCGAAGAAACAGGTATGGATACTCCCACACTTGACAAGTTTCCATGAGTGAGTGCATCCAGTATGAGGCTGGATACCGAAAGAGAGAGAAGCTAGGAAAATATCATTTGGTGTTATACTTCAAAGGCAATGTCAAGTTCCCAATCTTCTTCAAAGGCAAACCTTGCTTGTATCTATGAACCTACCAAATATTAATGCAACTTGTACGCTTTGACGCCCACTTCAACACAGCAAGTAGTTTTTGCTGTCAAGTTTAGAAGGAATTGCATGAATGAAGTTCACTGGACCGAGAGAAGTATAATTTGCGGCACTCAGTGTACAAGATGATCAGAATCCAGAAGGAGGACTTTTGGAATTGGCGTAGCCAAAAATTGATTGGAGATCATGTACTTGAGGACAAACAGACATTTTTAAAGGATTCAGAACCAAGCAAACTGAAAAGGCTCTAGATATTATACTAGGACTGAGAGAAAGTTAGGGTAAGTAAGGGAATGTGCAATGAAGTACTTGAATGGACAGAAAATCGGTAATCTCCGTTCGGAGAACTTGGTAAAAGTGATTCATCCATTCCTTCAACATGATACAAAACTTTTTATAAAGGAAGTGAGCCTTTAGAAGCTCAAGGGAATTCTGTCACAACAAATATCAGCATATTCTGTTATTACACTTACTATCTATCCTAACGAATATATAAACAAGCTAAGCTGCTACTACATTGATAAGAGTAAATATGCTAACATTACTCTAATATTCTTCTTTATCCAACAATTTTGTCTCCTATAGAACACATCAATTAATTATCAGCAAAAACACATGGATAGGTGCAATGTCCCATAAAATTAAATTTTGTTGAATCATTAGTCAATAATGATTAAGAAGACTTTCTACCTATATTTTTCAAGGGCTTAAAAATCACCAGTTGCACCGGTATTTATGATCTTTTTTTTTTTTTGAAGAAGCTAAATTAGCCCACCCAAATTGGCACCAAGGAGAATCAAACCTGAGACCTTGAGGAGGAGCACACTCCCAAGTCCCAAGTCAATACCACCAGGCCAGTATTTATGATCTTACAAACAAAGACTAATAAAAATGAAGGTGGAGATAATCACCTTGAAAGTAGATAAATTGGAATTTATTTGACTAAAAGCTTGAGCATTTTGCTCCAAGAGTCGCTTCACGGGATCACAAACTCCTGACAGTAAAAACAGGGAGAGAATTATTGACAAAATAACGACGCCTGTGCGGTGACACTAAGACACACAACAAAAACTATGAAAGCCCAGGTAGTCTTAGAGCATATGAAGTGATAAGAGTTAGGTAACAAAGAAAACTGCAAATAAACAACACTGATTTAGACATTAGGGGCCTAGCCTACCCAAAAGACTTGCAACTGGTCAATAATAAGTCAAATTAACAATTATCGAGGCTTCCACTTAGCAGATTAAACTTTAAAGAGACTTGTTCATGAATAATCATTCTTTATTAGGCTTTTATGACTGGGTAATCAAGAATTAAATCCTTGCTTTCTCCATGCTTTAGAATTAATTTATAGCAAACAGTAAAAAATAGTTTTGGGTCAATGTTATTGATGGCAGTTGGCGGACCATAGCGGAAAGCCAAAGGTCCGTCATATGACGCCGTCAAATCCGTCACAAATTGGCATGGCAGTTGTCAAAAAATCCAGCACCACAATTCGCATTGCCAATATTGACAACACTGTTTTGGGTTTCCAGTTCCACCTAATAGTTGTTATTAGTAGAGTTTTGTAGTCAACGAAACTGACATAAACCAAAAAATCAAAGATAAAGTGTTGTGCTTGTATCTATGCAAAGAAAAATACATGAAAACTTAACTTATACTGACCATTATCATATGGTATCCGTTGACTTCTGTCCACATGTTGTGATACACACGAATAGGTGGCCACACTTGGGGTTAGAACTGGCTGCATACACTGCTTTGGTGATGAAACCATTGGCTTATCCTGAAGAAGAAAAAATTTAGAATGCAGTTTTTTCAATCAACACTAGATCCTAATGACATTAATTGATTCAGTGTTATCTAAAGAAACATTGCCCCCATGGTAGAATCGTGTCTGTGTATATGTACTGTTTTCAATGTTACTTCTTTAAGAAGATACCTTGACTACATTTTCTATATCATTAAATTAATTTTTTTTTTTAAAAAACAGAATCGCAACCAAAAAGTATCATAAAATTACGTCTTTTTAATCTGTAAAATTTACACAAGTATATCGTCAAAAATAGATGTAAAAAAAAATTGACATTCAAAAACCTATTCAAAAGATCAAGTATGCTACATTGAAAATTACTCAGATTAACCAGACTATTCAAGAAACAATATATTATAAGAAACGTAACATACACCAGCTTTCTAATTTCATGTACCTTCCTACTGTTGACCTTCTTTAACATGTGGTCTTCTGATTTCCTTCGCTTTCTCTGCAAAATGGTTTAAACATATTTTAATTTCCTATATGCATACTTTGAGGTGCTATTTAAATAAACATCCAAGTTTATGCTTATTGCATTATGATGGTAGCATAATTATCTGGATGAAAGTTTGTGAAGAACATAGTATTTTTCACTTTTGAATGGGGAAAAGTGGGAAGGTAAGGTAACTTGTTCTATTTAATTAAAAAATATCAATTTGATCAGGAGATTGAACATAATCTTTAAATACAGTCATTCTTATCCCTTTTATCTTGGATTAAAATATCAGACATCTATAACATTTTTAATAAAATAATATTAAGAAGATTGAAGACATTGTTAAGAGAACAAGAGCTTACAGTCATCCACCTACACCTCAAAGCAACATCACGAACAGTTTTATCACGCAATGAAGCAGCAATTTTGACATACCTCATGATACTTGGCTCATCAGCATGTCTAGCCATGAAAGAGGGCAAAAAAAGAAAGAAAACAAGGGTTATGCAATAGAAAATATAGAAAGAGGAAGACATATTAGCACTAGAATATAAAAAACTGTGTGACAAAAAGCTTGGCATAGCCAATTTGATTCAAGCAATTCTAGTTGAATAGAAAGCGTAGGACCATACAAATGTCAAAGTGTTGTCAATATCATGCAATAGCGGGCCTATAGCGGTGTAGTTGAGCAACCCCTGGCCACTGCAGGACCTGCTGTAGCAGAGCAGTTTAACGTAGTGGCCACAGCATTAGCAGCCACTATAGCGTCCAAAATAGTGGATGCCACAACTGCTACAGTGCCATACCTAACCCCAGAATAACTTCCAAATTTTAAATTTTAAAGGTTAAGGGCCTGTTTGATTTGCTTTTTAAAAACTGTATTTTAGTTTTTAAAAAGTAATTTGACAATGAATTTTTGTTGAGATTAGTATTCAAAAATTGTTTTGATTTTCTGTTATTAAAAACGAAAAAAAAACAAAAATATCTTTTAGGTGTTTTCTTTCTCTATTCTGTGTTTTGAAAACATGTGGAAATGGAAAACATGAACTTTTCATTAATGGTGTCACTGTAAAAATGTTGAACTTTTCATCTCAAAGGCAATTTTGGAAAATTGGATTTCCAAACAGATTATATTTTGTTATCTTCTCAAAAATAGTTTTCTGAAATTGATTTACAAAACAATTTTTAAAAACAGAAAATAAAAAACTCAACCAAACAGGCTCTAAGGCTTTTTGCAAGGAGTATTTTAGGAATCCCTCTATAATGTGCTTGGAGTCGACCGCTATTTCCGCTATCTGGGATATTTAACACATTGTTGACAAAAGAATAGAAAATAAAAGAAGGGTTTGCAGCATTTGATGTTGGAATTAAGAAAGTAATATCGCATATGGAAATTGAAGAGAATGTTATAGACGGAAAAGTGCTTATGCGGTTCCATAAACAAAGATGGAGGACAAACAAAAAGGAAAAGACAATAGTTTTATCCCTAATTAGACTTTTAAAAGTATAGAGTTTTCATTCTTCAACACTGTTAACTTGTTGTATTTGTAGCATTCTACATAAAGGTTCAGATTTGAAAAAACAAAACAAAATGGAGAATACATGGAAAGAAATACAGAAAGTATTAGATTTAGAAGAAGCGAAGCACATAGATAAAGTATCCTCAAGAAGTTGAAAAATACAAAACAAGTACAGTAAAAACAGAGAACTAGAAATGCAGCAAGGATGCATAGTCTCTTAGCATGTCATTGATGCGCAAAGCCTTGAAATAGAACACCAGAAAGACGCAAAGAGCATAACTACAACTACAAGTGTCTACCTTTATGAATGTATGATAAGAAAAATAATGACTTCATGGCCCTAAACCTGCTCTGAGGTATGAACTATGACAATGTTTACAAATTCTATTTGGTTTTTGAGGACTATTAAGGATATGAATTATGATTATGTTCACAACTTCTATTTGCTGCATTCTTGAATTATTTCGCATTCCTAGTTGCATCTAGAGTTTTGTTTCTTTATAATTTTGTGTCAACATCTCAGCCAAACAATTCCTCCTATCTTTTTATTGCCAAAAAGAAAAATATTATTGAACAATAATACCATCTTACTTAAACATGTTTCTAGTGCAGTCATAAACAAACAAATTAACTACGTACTGAAACTGTAGTTAGGCAACACTGTGGCCTTCATTTACATTGGGTGAGATATAGGGCCTAAAAATTGTGTTTATAAGAGGTGGGCAGTCCTCACCCTACAAGCCGATTATGTAGGATTGAGTTATGCTCAACCCAAATTCTAAGGTGATGTTAGAGTCTATCTAAGATCAGTTCGGTAACCCGCTATCAGCTTACTCGGATCACACTCTAGATGTCCAGTCCTGGGCTTGAGAAGAGTGTGTTAAGAGTCTCAAATTTGATGAGATGTGACCTAAAATGTATTTTATATATATGGTGGGAAGTCCTCACCTTACAAACTGGTTTCGTAGGGTTAAGTTAGGTCCAACCCAAATTCTAAGAGTTGTTATAGTTGTAGTTAAGTGACAACAAAAATATGTGAAATATGTGATTAAGCTCATTTCAAATTATGTTCCTGAAAAAGACAGTATTCTACCTAAACCAAGTTACTATGCAGCAGCAATGAAATACAAAGATGTCAAAATCTATGTAGCAACTACACTTCACATAGAAGGTGTGCAGGTGTCCGACATGCCTTCGAATTTCTACTGACACGACACAACACATGTGGTTACAATCAATTATGTTTTCTCAAAGTATTATCGATGTTGACGTGTCCGTGTCATTGTCGTGTCAAGTGACTGAATTTGTACATCATAGGCTAAAACCAATAACAACAAACAACAACCAAAGATAAACTACTTACTTGAGAAGCCCCTCCTCCAATTTATACTGTTCATCAACAGACCACTCAGCAGCCAAACCTGCATCATGCTTCAATCCCGGAACAGAATCAACAAGAAGAGAACACCCAGACACATTCCCCGGTTGATTCATAACAGACGAACTCCTATTAACAACGCCTGAATTCCCCGAATACATCATCATCCCAGAAGTATCATTATTCAACCCAAAATAATTTCCCATTGGAACCATCTCAGGCAAGCTACTAACAACACCTCCAGATTCAAATGATATTGCATGCCAATTCAAAGATGAATTCATATCACCATAATGAAAACCAGTATTTGACTCTGCTGCCATCACTTTTCAACTATTTGTAACTAAAATAACCCTCCACTATATGCCACTAACATTCAAATTCAACAATTCGCCAAGAAACTATAACTTCACATCATTTTTGCAACAAACTCTACACCAATTCACCAAAACCATTCAAATTCCTTGAAGAGAAAGAAAACCCAGATGGAATTAGATCCTAAATACACAAAAGGACACACTATCACAAAAAAAAATGGAATTTTGCTAAATTCAACTACAATACACAAACGTTCAAAAACATCACAGATTCAGCAAAGAAAACAAAACCATATATAAAAAAACAAATAAAAATTCAAACTTTAGCTCAAAATTGATGAGAACAAGTTGTAAGAAAAGTCTTAAAACTCAAACTCAAAAAACCCATATAAATATTTTACCTAAAGATAAAGAAAAGATACCCTTTTGAATTTTTGGTAACAAAGTTAAGAAATTTGTGTGTGGGAAGAATAATTGGTGGCTATTGTGAGTGCAGTGGCAGTGCCACTACCCATTTGGCATTTGATACTTTTTTTTTTACTTTTGTGGATTAATAATAAGTTGAAAAAGATACTTGCTTTTTGATATCTCTCCCTAGAGAGAGAGAGAAATTGATCAGAGAGAGATATGGATTTGAGGTTTAACCAATAGGGATGCAGAAAAATCAACAAAAAGGTGTTTCAGGGTGTTTTATATTTGAAGTGATAGATATCTAGACAGCAAAATTGATTTTCTCAACATCCATTTAACTATAGTTGGCTAATGATGTTGTTGTCAATCTTCGACAACATTTAATTGTTGCTGGGGTATTTTCATATTTTTTTGATATTTTTTAGTAAAATTGATGGTGATGGTGAGAAGAGCAATTTTCATATTTATGTGATTAGCAGTAATCGATCTTTAGTGCATGTATGAAAAACCATTAGTCGAAAGTGTTTAATTTGTTAAAAAATTTGTGGGTGAGATTAATTTGTTAATTGTTAAATGGATTTCGATTACTTAGAGAAAGATTAACTTTTATAGTTTTGCATGGAGGTAAATGATACATTAGTTTTTGATGTAAACAAAGTATCTCTGCGCATAATCGTGGAGACAGATTCGTTGAGTGATGAAAACTCAATTGGGTGGCAAACTTTTCTTAATAGTTTTAACGTTGCTGCATGTTCAAAGATGAATTTGAACTCAAGACATTAATTAATCTAGAAAAGATTAATGTCATCTCATCTAAACAATCTTCTGTAGACGATACATTGGTTTATTAATAAAAGTATGAGTTTTGATTACAAGTGTCATAAAACCATTCTTTAAGGAGTCCACACAAAAAAGTTGTGACTTACAAAAATAAATCAAACACATGTAAAAGTCTTAACTACGCAATTTTTAACGTAGAAATTACAACTTTTGAATATTTAAACAATGATATAAGAGCATTTGTTAGCATTTTCCTAAAAGTATTTTTAAATTTTGAGAAAAAGATTGACATGGTAGAGAATTGAAGAAATTGCATTACGTGTAATGACTAGTTTGTGAGCTCACACAGTCATGACACATGTGATCGCTCGATCGAGATCAAATACTTTAAATTTAATATTTAGAAAAACAACAAGATGTATAATCATAAAATTTAGACTGTTTGATCTCGATCTAATGGTAACAGATATCATAGATGTTGTGACTTTGTTGATGTGGGAATGTAGGCAAGCCTAACACAAAATTGAATAGGTGAATGAATGAAATGGATGGGTCTTGTGGATCTTGGAATTTAGTAACAGTGGGAGTGCGAATAGCAATAATAAATAACCAATTTCATATTTTATTCATTTCTTAATCATTGTGGCCACCCTCTAACTAGTTTGGTTGGCAGTACATACTTTTTCTATTTATT
>Ga0099826_10000448_pt1 | contig 19724 bp, 8 predicted proteins | sample Mtrugardesep15_FD_76830 | JGI IMG/M metagenome (GOLD analysis project Ga0099826, IMG submission 76830) | Root nodule microbial communities of legume samples collected from California, USA - M. trunc garden sep15 | ecosystem: Host-associated > Plants > Roots > Nodule | place: USA: California... | reverse complement strand
TAGAAGCCTAGTCCTACAAGTCTTTTATTTTATTATCACAAAAGTGTCTTTTTGTGCATTCTAATATTCAATATACAGGTAAGCAATACTAATGGTATTTAATATTTTATAACCAACTTGATTCAAGATATCTATATCTATATATTCTTTTGGTTCTTAGATTTCTTTTTCTTTGTCAGAAATTGTGACAAGCATCCAGGAATCAAGTGCTTTTGCTTGCTAAAATTGTTAAGAATTGAGGCAAAGAGTAAGGAGTGGCAATTGAGGGTTGGTGGTGGTAGGAGAAGAAAAAAAACATAAAAAAAAATAAAGGAATGATTATAATCATCTAGATGGTCCGAGTGGTAAGTGACTCAGACACGTTAAACTAGTGGTTAAAGTTTAATTCGTAACTAGACAAAACTTACTTGGACGAGGAGTATCCATCTTACCAACTTCTTTTTCACCGAGATTGATTAATGTTTAACGGCGGTTGATACTTCGTATCTATATCATGATTTATAAAAAATAAAAAGCTGAAAAAAGGGGAGGAGCATGTGGGGTTACCAGACATTAGGCAAGTCTTTCACTGAAAACCAGGAACCAAAATTCATAATCATATAGTACTTTTTTTTCTTCCATTCATTTCAGTATTATAGAGTATAGAGTACACAATGTGCAGTCCAACACGTGTAAATGTAAACAACTTATCTTTTTCATTTTCTGCATTCTCTAACCATTTATTTATAGAAGATACCAATTTCACATCAGTTACTTACATATCAGTCTTTGCTGTTTGGTGTGACTGCTGAAGTTAACTTTGTCCATTGGAATAATACTTTTTTTCCTTATTTTACTTTCAGTTTCTTCAACTTCCTATTTCCATTTTTGTCCTTAGATGTGAATTGCATAAGGTAAACAAACATGTTAACTTCTTCAACATTGTTAACAGTAACCATCAATTTTATGTTCCTCAATTATTGATGAATTATTTAGGATCTATAACCCTTTATTGTATATATTCTAATTGTTTGTTTTATGTTGCAGTGTTAGGAAAAGGAAAATAAAATCTCATGGATAGAATTGTGTATAAAAAGAGTGATACTATTGATGATGATGATGATAGAATGTATCCAATGTATTTTGGTGTTTCTTGTGCATTTTTAGCACTTCAGGTTATTAGAAAACCACATGTTGAAGTTGAGAAAAATTTGACTGGAATTGTTGAAACTATGCTTCAAGGAAGTGCACAGCTTTTGGGGTTGATTGTGTGGAAAGTTCAAAAGGAAGTGATAAATGGGGGAGAGCAAAAGCTGAAAAGTGCTGAGATGGAAATTGAGAATTTGAAAAAGATAAGACATGAAGATGCAAAAGCAAATGAGAAAGTTGTAGGGATTTTTGCTGCACAAGAGCAAAGCTGGTTTAGCGAAAGAAGGAAACTTCGACAACAGATTGGTGCTCTATTGAATGAGTTGAGAGTGTTTGAGAAAAAAAGGGATTTAGCTATATCTGAATTGAATCAGAAATTGAAGGAAATGGAAGGTTTGGTGGAGGAAAAAGATAAGAAGATTGAAGAAGAGGAGAATAAGAGAAAGGAGCTAGAAGAAAAGGTGAAAAAAGCTGAAAAGGATGCAGAAGAATTGAGAGAATCTGCTAAACGTGAAGGTCAAGAACATTCTTCTGATCTCAGGAAACACAAAACTGCTTTCATTGAGCTGGTTTCAAACCAAAGACATCTTGAAGCTGAACTCGGTCGCGCTGTTAAGCATTTGGATGCTACAAAAGAGGAACTTATTTCTGTCATGGAGCACAAAGAGGAGTCTGATTTGATGGTCCAGAAATTAACTTTGGAGATTGCAAAATTTCACAAGGATTTAGAACAAAAAGATAAGATTTTGTCAGCAATGTTGAGAAAATCTAAACTTGATACTGCAGAAAAACAAATGCTGTTGAAAGAGGTTAAGTTATCAAAGGCTAGAAGGAAGCATGCTGAGCATGAAACTGAAAAGTGGAGAGAAGCTTCAGAAGGAAAACATGACAGACATTCCTTCAAAAACATGTTGTTGAATTTGAGTTCTAGGAAGGATGTTTTCCCTAGTTCAAGAGGCCTGCAGCATAGTTCTTCAACAGGCTCCTCACATATTTCAAACGAACAAGAACAATTTTCGCCTATTTCTGATCACTACTTGCCACAAAGAAATGAAGACTTATGTAAGATTTATAAGTTCTACAATCTTTTCTCTCAATTTTATTTATTGTTAGGCCTTGTTTGCATAAACAACTTAATTAAATGTTTATAGCTTAAGCGCTCATCATATAAATGCTTACTTATAAGCTATTTCTATAACAAAAGATAATATAAATTCAAATTGGTCTTTGTATAAGCTATAAACTGTTTTCATCAGCTATCCTTGAGAGCTTATATAAAATAGCTGAAAACAACTTATGAACATGTCATAAGTTGTTTCCATAACTTTTCACAAACTGTCTCACAAGTACTTATGTCAGTAGATAAGTTCAAATAAGTTAATCCAAACATAACTTTAGTGTACAAAGTTCAATATCTAGCTAGAATATCTATTTGTTGTGCTGACCCTTTTGTTTCCTATTTTGTCTCCAGCCATTCCTGCTAATGCTAAACGTTTGGAAGATTGGGTGAGAGCTGAGACAGAAAGGTATGCAACTCTGATTGAACAAAGGCATCACATAGAGTTAGATGCTTTTGCAGAACAAATGAGGATCAAAGATGAGAAGTTAGAGGCATTTAGGTGGCAGTTGTTGAGAACAGAATTAGAAACAAAGCAGCTTCAATCACACTTGGAGGGATTGGTGAAGGATGTGACACAGCTGAGACATGACAAGATGAAATTGGAGAGCTTATTGTTGGAGAGAGAGGATGAAATTAATTCCCTGAAAGACCAACTTGCTTCAAAATTGAGGCCTTTAAACTACTTTAGAAACAACTCTAATTTGTCCCCACAATCTTCAGAACTTACTCAAGATCCTGTCTGGTCTAGAGTCAAGATTGTGAAGAGAAAACCAGGTGAAAAACAATTAGAAATGATGGAAACTTTGATTGAAGAAGTTTGTGAAAAGGAGGTGCAGCCCTTCAATCATGATCAACTTGACAATGCGAATTCACAAGTTCAATCTCCAGAAAATAAGATTGAAGAAGAAAAGCATGTTTGTCGGGAGGATAATCCTAGTCCCGTGCAGTATCAAAGTCCAAATAATATAGAAATTGATGCTGCTGAAAAGATAGGTTCTACTAGCAAGCCCTTTAATGATGCAAAACAATTCCAATGGAAGATGGATCTTCATGCTCTTGGAGTATCTTACAAGATCAAGAGGCTTAAGCAGCAACTAATTCTTATTGAAAGGTTGACAGGAGTGCAAAACAATGACGAACATGCAGAAATTAGTGAGGATAGCAAAGTCGGTATGAAGGCTTATCTATCCTTGATTACTTTGCTGAATAAACAAATTGGAAGATATCAATCTCTCCAAGAAAAGACCGACGATCTTTGCAAACGGATGGTAAGCATCCATTCTTCTACATTTTCATGCGTTCTGCATTGGCATCTAATCATATATATGTCGTCGTAATGTCATGTTATAATATTTTTTTCTTAAAATATCTCCATAATGAGATATATTTTAGTTCTATTTTTTTAATTTTTGTTTTGACACTAGAATCCATTTGCAATATTCTAAAAAATAATCCCTTAGAGCCATGCGAGTCCTTTTTGGCTTCTTTTTAATGTTCATTTATGATATTGAAAAATGGAGCAATGTTGCATTGACTGTAATCTAAATTCTATTTGTGTCCATCTTCATTTGGTATTGCAAAGTTGAGCATGAGTCAATAATTTGTTGCACATTATTACAGCAAGAGAATGTCCTCTATGCAAATCGCGGAGAATTGAATAATGCAAGAAAAAAGGAGAAAACATCAACACTAGAACATTTTTTGGAGGAGACATTTCAATTACAAAGATACATTGTTGCAACGGGACAAAAATTGTTTGAAATTCAATCAAAGATTGTTTCTGGATTTGTTGGAGTGGCAGAAGAGATGGAGAAAAGTGCTGGAATTGACATGAAACGATTTTCTGACAGTATAAGGAATCTGTTCCATGAAGTTCAAAGAGGTTTAGAAGTTCGGACAGCCAGAATTATAGGTGACCTTGAGGGAACATTGGCTCGTGAAGGAATGATATGCTTGAGAAGGTAGCAATAATGGAACTTAAAAGGGATCACATTAATTGTCCTTTCCTCAAGTGTTTATTTGTCTATACTTTATAGTCTATATATAGTATACTTGTTACAGCAGTTAATAACATCAATTTGTATATGGAAGTTGCACATGAAAAAATTCAAATGTGACTGGTTAAAACAAAAAAAAAAAAACTAAACAGTGAATGAGACTTGTTATTTTTATGTCTACAAAGTCAACAATGTGAGATTTTGATTGGTTCTTTGTCATGTTATCCAAAACACTTAGGAGAAGTGGTCCATGTTTGGTTTTTTTAACAAGTAATAAAAACATATGTTTTGTTAAATCTTCAACTTCAACTTCAACATCAGATTTTGCCTTATAATTAAACTATTTTGGATTGGTTTAGATATTTGAGCACATGGTAGGACCATTTAGACTCTTTTAGATGAATGGTATTCACAAATGTTAAATTTGTAAACTTTCTTAAGTGTTATTTAAATTAGTATTTTGTAATCCAGTTTGAGACAAAAGCCATATATTTAAGGGCTAATTGTTGAAATAGTCCATGTAATAATAAATGTGAAGTCTAAACATAACCCTTGTAAAAATAAAAACAAAGATTTTACCTCTCTGTTATTTGAAATTCTTTCTACTTTGATCCTCCAATAACCTAGTTACATTGGAGACACTGGTGTACCAGAGAACCTTATCATGTGAATTTTTTTATGACATAACATTTTTTGCATAATTTTTTCCCTCACCGTTTCTTTTTTCATGCATTAATTGAAGGATTGAATGAAATAAATAAAAAATATACCATTTTTTTTTTAATTTCACGCCGGGATGATAAAAACCCACTTTCAATTGGTTCTTCGAATCCATGTCAATAACTACCATTGACGTGGAAGCTGAAAGAGCAAATAGGTCATTCATTAACTAATTTCAAGAAGGGTTGTGTTGACAGAAGTGGGTGGTCTTGGTCAAGAAGGGATTCCGGTTGGGAGAAAGATGCGTTGAAAGATAGTTAAGTTCCTTTCTTCACACATTCAATTCGGTTGGTTTCATATTTTTTTGGAGGGAATCGGTGGTTTGATTATTTACAAATTATTCAAATGCCTCTCTCAAAAATATAAAACAAAAATATTTTCATTTTCAACTTCTCATTCCACTCTTTTCTTCTCCCTTGTTAACAAATAGCTCTTTCATTTTCTATTTTTTTTTTTAGTTAAACCCATCAATTTTCAGCTTCATGATTCTATTTTTTCTGTTTTCTTTTTATTTATCTTTTTTCATTGTTGCAGGCTTTTTGGAGGAAAGGTTTACGTGGTTCTTCAAATTATAAGTCGGTTAGGGAAAATAGTATTATTTTCATTTTGAAGAAGGGGAAAATAATATTTTTTTTTAAAACTCGGTATCCAATTCAAGAATCGACTAATTCGAGAGGACCAATCCCACCGCCCACTTGCGGGGACCCTATTTAAAGCCAGAGCAAGCTCTCTATGGACTTAGCCCACCGAAATTGGCATCAGAGGGGATCGAACCTGAGACCTTTGGAAAATAGTATTGATTACTAAAAGGAAGGAATTACTCCCTCCATCCCAAATTATAAGTCGATTTAGAAAGAAGAAAAAAATTGTCGTGAATTATAATTTAAAATACTAATGAAATATTAATGTTATTTTTCTATAATACTCTTAAGTATTTATTACTCTCTTCATTAATTATTTTTCCAATACCATTAATAAAACGTAATTTTGTAAAATAACTTATAATTTTTCTTTAAATTAATTACATTTTTTAATGAATATGAAATGATCAAAAAGACCTATAATTTCAGGATGAAGGGAGTATTATAGAAGATAAATCCCTGGTATCCAGGGTACTCCTCAAAGAAGAGATAGTTCTCCCTCTGCCCAACTTCTGACTGAAAATGATCAAATGATACTCTCTCTCTCCATTTTGTATTTTGTTAGAAGAGGATGTGTTCAACTGCTTATAAGAGAGTTAAGACATATCAGAAGATCAAAAGTTGGTCAGATGATAATCCAAAAGACAAGCATGTTTGGACTATGTAATCTTCTCGCAACAAATTATGCTTTGTATTCCAATTGTATTTATAGCTATAATAACAATAGTTAATGGGTAATTCAACTCAACTCAACTTGAAGTTGGAACAAAGATTGGTTTGAATTGTTTGAGAGATTAACCCTCAATGTTTTATTTAATCTAATCAATTGGTACAACCAAATCCCTTTATTAGGGGCAAAGCCATAATCAAATCAGATCTTGATCGATTCTGGTTACAACATAATACTGTAACATTCTTTCAAATATTTCAACAGTTATTAATATATTCTCTATCACCAAAAAAAATGTGAATAGTAATATCCTTCTTAAAGTTATATAACAGATGAGCCTAGATCAAGAATGAGACATTCTACATTGGCTCTACGGACAGGTTGATATTTTTAATACACTAGCTACCTGTACTATTTTCTATAAAATTGTAGTTTTAACTGATAATTACCTGTCTGATGGAAGATAAACCATTCAAGAAGGGAAGGTTTCTATACTTGCATTGTTATTATTGTCTAATAGTATGTTGTTTCTTAAACTAACATGAGATGGTTTACAGCTCCGTCTACGTTTCAAGTTTTATACACTTTGCGTGACTATAGAACCAAGGGAGCATCAGCACCAGAGTGGAAAAAAGTGACTGTAAGATCAAGTACTGAGATCATCTTTCAGGTCAAAAATGCTTCCAAGAGCAGAAAGTTTAAGCTGTCTTCAGTCTGCTCTATGCATCTTAGCGCATAAAGTTACTCAACTGAAATGTTGGAAAATGTCAATAACAGTAGTAAATTGTTGTTGCAGAAACGGGTAACTAACCATCAGTTTTGGAGGAAAAGAAATGCATTTCAAGCAAGAATGTGCAAGCAAGGGGGTCTTCAAAGAGCACTTAATGCATTTGTACAGAACACGGACAAAAGGTCTTCAAAATTACATCATTAGATTCGTAGCATTTCATCAACAATATGCAGTCCCTTCGGGGACATCCGATAAAAAAATAAAAAATAGCAAACGATTGAAATTCAATATTACGAACAAAATTACATAATATTACATTACACAACATTACATTAAATAACTTAAAACTCCATAAAATGATGCAAAATCTCGCCTGACAATTTGGACACTTACAGTTAGAACGAACCCAAATATATTGCTTATTATTTTTCGCCATCTAGAAAAACATGGATACTACATCGCCATCATCCTTAAGCATCTTAAGACGATAAGCAGTAGTCCATTTGTCGGTATGCATGATACTTGTACAAACCAACATGACATGCACTTTGATTTCCACCAAGATGAACAAAGTATTTGTTAAGTTGCGTCTTCAACTCTTCCAACTTGTCGGTGGGGGTTAAAAAAATCTTATTTGTCCTCTTGAAAGCTTCATATCTGACATGACCTTCGACTTTCCCATCCTGAGACATGATTCACCTGAGAGAACTAGATACAAGAGAAAATATCGTAATAAAATGAAATGAACTAGATACAAACATTGCATGTAAAACACTTGAAAATTGAAAGAAACTTCCTTTTATTAAATTAAATTCTACAACAACAATAAGAACATACATTAAACTTAAATTTAACAACATAATAAAACACAAGATCATAGATCAACCAAACTAACTTCTTCATTTGGTATATCCATACAATCCCTGATTTCTTTGTAGGTCTTTGGCCGAATCAAACTTTCTTGAGTATCTTGGGAAGATTTGACCAAGGAAGCGTCCAACTTGATCAGTCCTTTAGGAACTATACAGATCAAACATGGTTCTCAAGTCGTCATCGTTTTAAAGCTTCATATCGAGAAGGGGAAGTGTAGGTTTCTATATATCAAATTGGAACAACAGTTAAATGCAGTTAATATTGAACGAACGATAATTAATTATTGTAGACCAACAAACGGTAATTAATTGTCACTAGAAATAAAATGGTTAGTTTATGATGTCTGGAACAAACACGGGGGTGTCTAGAGCGATTTTCAAAAGATAAATTATAGAGCTTTGGCAAAATTATAGTGATACCTAATTTTATTAGATTGGTTATACTTTTCAATAGAAATGATATTTGTAAAATCATTTTTTGAAAACTTTTGTGACAACTTTCTCTCTCATATTTATATTATGTTTTTACTGTCTTTCTCTATTGATTTGGTTTTTGTATCAGTACCTACCTTTTTTTTGTTGTTGTAAATTTATAATTGTCCCACAGTTGTCATATAAATGGTTGTTTAAATAACACGACTCCTTTTCAATGCACAATTAAGAATTAGTATCCTATTCCTACGAAAAAAACATGTCGTTTAGGAAATGAAAAATCATGTTACGTTACATATAATATAAGAACACTATCAATTTATTTGTTGGGGAACTATTTTAAGGTCTTTGTAATTGAAGAATACAATAATACACATATTGCCCAATGCCCACCACACGTTCTAAAAGTAGAAAATAATTCAATTAAAAGAAAAAGTGGAAATTGATACTACTAAACAACAAAGGGAGAAAGGGGCGTCTATCATTGATCTGTATTTCTTTTATCATTTTTCCTATAGCCTAGAGTGAAGATTTACTCATGCATGCATGTAAATTACCGAGTGAAGGACAATCATACTATATTCAAAATTGCTTTACAACCCGATGAGTATGCTTTCTTCAAACAAAAACAAAAAACCCGATGAGTCCATGGTAGCAAATAGTTTGCACATTGTTAAATTATACTAATAATTTACTTCAATAATTCTTTCTTTTTCAAAAAATAATAATTTATATTCCATCATCAAGCCATGAACTTCTTCAATAATAATTTATATTTCATGATCAAGTCATGAATTTCTTCTTTTGACGGAAGCATGAACTTTTTATTTGACGGCTAATTGCCAAATGGCTTTTTTATTCGCCAGCTTGTGATATAAAATGAGTAGTAGTGATTTGTATTCACATTAAGAATAGAAAAGTTGCAAATCGCCTTCTTTTTTTTTTTTCTTTTTTTTTTTTTTTTTAATGACAAAACTCCATCTTCCGAGCTCAAACCATTAGAGTTATTTAACACCTAATAACCGTCGGGCCAACAACTATAACATTCCTTCTTTATAACTAAAATGTGTAAAGGATTTTATCAGTAAATATTTCTCCAACAAAAAAATAATACTAGCACTTTATCTTTTTACTTGATAAATTGGAAAGCGAGGTAAGTTACAAATATTTCCCTTTCCTTAAAAAAAACAATATTTGAATATTTCTCGAACGAGAAGTTGAGAAAGGTTAAAAAAATTTGATCATTTTAACTTGTATCTTAAGACATATGTTAAAGATTCTATAAATAGTAAATATTTATTACAAAAATTAATTTTAATTTTTAGAAGAATAAATTAACACAATTTTTTAAACAACATTTTTATTTTAGGTTCTTTAACATGTGTTCTAAAGTACATGTTAGCATTTTCAAAAAAAAGTATACTTAAAAACTTACAATAATTCAAGTCTCGGCAATTTGAGTGATGATGGTCCATATAGCGCACACATTATAAGGAAGACATGTGCAACCTCGTGATCCATACCATATCCATAATAGATAATTTCCACATGCCAAACATACAAACATAGTTTACATATTCTAGTATGACACTTCAATGAGTAATCTATGAATATTAACTTATTGAGCGTTCAAATGTGTTAAAAATGAAAAGTGTCTGTTTGGAAATGTAGCTTCTCACAAAATTCAATAACATTTGGTATGCGAAAAACATGAAACAAATACAAATCTAGACAGCCTATGTTTGTTTTCACATCAAAACAACTCAAATGTATATTGAAGTTTTTGAGAAAAATCGACGTTCTAGAAAATAAAGGAACACAATAACATAAGTGGAAACCTCAAAATAGAGAAAAAAAACCACGACCGTTATTTAATGATAATTAGAGAATTAAACTAGGTGAAAATAGATCGTGTACCCTAAACCGCTTATCAGACCTGGTACACCTACACCCTTCAAAGCATATATTTAACTACGCCTCACAACACTCTAACACACGAGAATAAGAAAAAGAAAAGAGTTGGATGTAAATTTAAAATATTTTTGATTAATGTGTAACGAATAACTAAAATCTATACAACATTAGTCTCATCTTTCTTTGCAATTTTAAACAATGTGAGATTTTTTTAATACATATATTTTCAATAAAAACCTTAAATTATGAATGGGTCCTTCTAATCGTGGAATGTGATAGGATCGTTGCATATCCAAACACACTATAAATCGAATACGAAACTTGATATTGTTTTTTCAAACATTTGACTTATTTGAGTACCTTTTTTTTCCCAATGGGAAACAAAAAGAAATATGAAAAAAGAAGAACTGCATACATGGAAACAGAATTCCCCTCTCATCAGCTAAATAATAACTCGATATTGAAAAGGGACAAGTTGTGATGATCCTAAACTCATGAGAAAGTGAAACACCCAATTTAGCGAGCCAATCTGCATACATTTCAATCTCTCAACGGGAAAGAACAAATATTATCAAGAGGAGGAGCATACCGATGAGTAGGTAGGACCCTATTGATAAAGGTAAACACCGTTTGCGAATGATGTCTCTAAAATCATGGTTTAAAGTGAATTGCAATCCATAAAAAAATAGCATGAAGTTCAACATTAATATTAATCGTATGGCCACATATCTTGCAAAACCGGTGATCTAACCACCAACTGAATACCTGATTAAACCCCTAAAGCTTGATTTACCAAGATTACCAATTGAGTTATCATCAACATTACCTTTAATCACATTATACGTAGGAGGTTGTCAAGAAAACATCCTAAGAGTAGAGTTAGGTGGAATTATACATAGTAGATTTGGTTAAGAATTGATAAGAGAGGATAACTATTGTCAGAGAAAGCTTCGTCATTTTTAGATTTTTAAATAAATCAACATTCAATAAGGATGATAATATTATACGTTGGATGGTTGCATACATCTTGAACCATAACTTCAAATCATCTTCACAAGGATCATTAAAAAATTTAAATCTTAGCTTGTGTCGAAGTTGGAGTGCCTTCGCCCTTCGGACACCCAACAAATGTGAAATGGTTTTCGACGAAATATTACATCTACAACAAGAAGCATCAAATGACATATGATAAGAGCACCAAGCCTAATTTGTAAGCAATTCCCGTACGTAATAATCCATATAAAATGACGAATATTTTCAGGAAGTTTAAACTTCCAAGTCCAAGAACAACTCATGACCAATTGACCATCTTTGAACTTGTGTTGCTAGTGCAAATTCACTTTTTTTTTTACTCATATGTAGTGATTTGTCTTCGCAAATTCGTGATCTGTCTTAACAAATCCATCTTATTAGTACTTACAAGATGCTTGATATTAACAATAATTTTTCCATAAAATAATAGACACACATCATTTCCATTTGTAGAAACAAACACACAAATGATAAAATGATGACAGTGAGGATTATGGTAGTCGTTTCCACTAAAATTAAAAAGAAAGAAAAAATGACGTTTTATTTTGGTTTTATTTGCATTATAAAATCTTAGTAATAGAGATTGAACAGTTTCTATCTACTCCTTTCCTAGATTATTAGTATATAGTATTACCTTATAATAATTGGGACAGGGTGGGGCTATTTCATTTCCTTTCGACATTTATTTATCATCCCTAGCCTACCACGTACATCTATATATCTCAAACCAAACAAACTCAATTTTATCTCATCTCCATGACTTTTCAAAGGACCACATTGCAGCTCTATAAAACAAAATAAAGTTTGGGTCTTGATAACGAGTGTCTCTGGATACTCTTTAAACATATTAAATTAAGTAATTATTATTTAAAAATATCAAAATTTTTAATTTTTAATATATTGATTACACGAACTTTTATAAAAAATTATTATTTAAGCTACTTAAAGTGCCAAAAGTTTCTATGAAATAAAATATCAACCCACTCTATTTATTTCTTAACATGTTGACCATATTTCAACTTCTACTTACATTTATTTCTATATAAAAGCATACACAACCCACTCTCATTAGCTTATTGTAAAGTTCCTCCTACCATATACCACCACTGAGAAAAATCAACAACCAATAATGTCATCGGAGATTGCCATGTCACCACCTCAAACTATGATTTCAGTTCCTTTCAAGTGGGAAGAAGCACCAGGGAAACCTAGGCACTACCACACCCAATCAGAGCTCAACAATACAGTTAGAACAACCTTGGAGCTGCCTCCTAGGTTGCTATTTTTGGAAGCCAATAAGGTTGATGTTCCTTCACCTACAACTGTGTTAGATGGACCGTACGTGGGCCGAGCCATGTCCTTCACTTCTTCATATAGAACTCCAAGGGAAAACTGGAATTCCAATTTTGGGTCTAGCAGGTGGAGTGGTTTCAGGAAGATTAATAAGGAAGGAGATGAGGGTAGTTTTGACTTTTCGGGGCAGAATAAGGTGAAGACATCACGGGTTGCTAAAGGAGGAAGTCCCATTTCTAAGGGGAAATCACATTTGTGGGTAAGTCATAATTACTCTACTGTTTTTTTCTTTTCACTTTTCAATAATCTATTGACAGATGCTCTTGCATCAATATATCAAAAATCAATCTTCAACTAGTGTTATAGTTAAATCAACTATCACTCTAGAAATATACTAACTAATTCTTAAACTATTTTTAATCTATCAAGATGGTCCTGAATTATCATTCTCTCTTTTATTTTCAAAGTAAAGGAAAGACAAATTTGATGCATCATTGCATCAATAATAGTTTAAGTATTTCTATATATAGTTGGTGAGAGAGTGACCATTTATAGACTGGATTTTTTTTTGAGAGAAAATTTATAGGCTGGATTTATGGTTTATTCATAGATTTTTTTTTTCTTTTTTATGAATTGTAATATTGAAAACAAAGAAAATTATTGAAATATAAAAAAATGATATAACATTAAAAGTATTTTTTTTTAAAAATGATAAATGTTAATGATTAGAAAAATGATATAACATTTATAAAAAAATGAAAACAAAGAATATTTTTAGTCTCCATGATTATTTTAAGTTTTATTTTTCTTTTAATGATAAATGTTAATGATTAGTTGTTAGATTAATATTTAATTATTCGTAAAAGTTTGAACCAATATCCTCCAACTCTTTTATCTTTCACCCCAAACTAGTTGAGTTATCCAATCACTCGTTTTAAGTTTTGTTTGTTGTTCTTGTATCCATTTGTTAGTTATTGTTAGTTTCAAAACTATACGTGTTTAGAAGAATGTAAACATTAGTGAGATTAAGAAAGTTTTGATATTTGTTACTATACTCTAGTATCCTAGAATTTTATTAGATATGAATATAATATTTAATTATTTAATGTTATATCATTTTTTTATATTTAATTTTTTAAAACAATATAAATATTGAATTAATCTTGTCTTAAGGTACTGATACCCGACAAAACTTCATATTATGAGGGGAAAAAATTCATAATCAAACTAGTGGAATTTCTACATGCTACAACGTACGCAACACTAGAGTACTCTGTTTTTTCTTTTACTAACCATTTTGGGCTAATTGTGGACCATGCATATTTACCTGCTATAGTATTCTGTCGGTATGTTCCCATTTAATTTCTAATACTAGATAGTAAGAAATTGGTAGGTTACTACAGTTTAAATAAAATTTCTCAAAAGAATGATGACAAATTGTAGGTAAGATGACTGTGCTGGGTTCATTCAATATACGTCATTCTAGATCACACATGGAAATATATAATGATCACGACACAATTAAAGCATCTATAACTTTGGCTTTTGTATTTTGCTTAAAAAAAACTTTGACTTGTATATATCTTAAAGTCATCACCGTTTGCTAGAGTATCTATGCATTTCCCTCTTTTTGTTGCTATTAGTATTATGTGAAAATCCTTGGCCAGTTTAGACTTTTATTTTAGGGTCAAAAATTATCATGATCATTTTTATGGAAATTGGATAGTTAACGTAAAAAATAAAATATAATCTTGAAAAAAAAATCATGCATAATAATGCAGAGCAGTTGAGGCGTTAGGTATACATTGCAGTAAAACACATACTGATGATTGATAAGTGAAGTTTGACTAAATATATACCCTTTGCTTTTATCATATTCAATGTGGCTACAATCCAAGCCACCAAATTTACAAAAGGTTAAAGGTTACGACATATTTTATTTATTTTCCACTGTATAAAATGTTGCGATCTGGGTAAAATTAAATTGACAGTGATATTAGTAGTGTTTTTTAAAGTCTAATCGACCCTACATTTATGCAAATAATGTAAAAATTTCCTTTCAAGCTAGAAGTTGAAACCAAACAGCAGAAACAGTTGGGCACCGAAAGATGACTTTCACTACCTGGCTTCAGGAAAAAAACATGCAACTTTTGATTTTGTTGCGTGTAAATATTACACTTTAAATATAATACAGGTTAACTTTTTAAAACAAAAAAGGTTTAAAAATGTACAATTTTAGTAGTACTATATTGCAGCACACAACTAATAACTCTTTTAGTAACATCACTACCATAAAATATTTGCATACACTTCACATGTTATAAAAATCTTGACAACAAATTAATGATAAAATTTTCTTTGGAAAGAGAAAACTTTGTGAGGATTATATTTTTTTTGAACCCACCGTTTTGCAATTTTGCTTTTCATTGTGTATACTACTATGGACAAGAATATCACTGATTTAATTAGTTAAGTTGAAACATTATCATCATGTAATAATAATTTTATACCTGCAGGCAAGCATTTATGATAGCTTCAAGCAAGTGGTCCCTTGGAGACGCAGGAAAGAAACACAGAGAAAATGGATTTCCATAACCGACACCATTTAATCCCTTAGATTTTACTCATGTTCATTACTCCTATAGTCCTATTAAACGGAATATTTAAGAAATGAAATGATATTTAGCATCTAAATAAATGAACTTTTCTCATATATATGGAGATATTATGCTGTATAGAGTTATAGATAGGTTGTAACCGCTTTAAGACATTTATTCAAAAGGAAATTATTGTAACATGATAGCAATAAAAGAGTTTAGATATAGTTAGATTAGATTAGATATCTTCAAGTGGATTAGTTATTTGTCTTAAACGTTTAGATTAATTTTTCAGCTCAATAGATAAAAATAAAATAAGAAAACTCATCAATAAAATATGATAAAAGCGGGTGTGGGCTGAGCTATTTCTAGCTTTGTACAGATGTCTATGGGCTTACATTTTCAAAGAAGAAAATTATTCAACACACCCTTCAAATGCTCACAAGCCCTCTAAATATCCTAAAATGCTCCTATAGAATCGTAACTTCCGAAACCACTCAGAAGTTAACTACGAACACATCAGACTACAAATTCAAATATAGTCAGAAAGAATGTAGAGTACAAAACCTATGAATTTAAACCAACATAGCAAAAATAACCAATATACCAAAACACCAACATACCAAAACATCAATATACCAAATTTAAACAAATTTATGAAATTACCAATACTTTCAACATTTCAACTTTATCAGCCATTATACGTAGATAGCACATAACATAATTAACATACAATTTTCAATTTATTATTTCAATTCCACATTGCAGTAATACGTAAACTAAACCATGTTAAGAATCAAACACACCTTCAATCAACAAGTACAAAAATAAGTAAACAAAATTCAAGTTCGCAATCCTTTTTAAGCAACTTATAATATCCTAACCTAAAAAATGAGAAAGAATGTGTAGAGTTTAAGAAATTATACACTTACTTGTTTAATTTTGATAAATGTTGCTTGAGTTTAAATTTTGGAGTAGGAAAAGTATTAGGATGAGAGAAAGTTTGAAAAAATGGTTTGGAACTCAAATGAGGGTTAATGGTTTGTTGTTTGTATGTGGTAGAGGATGTTCGGATCATAACTCCCAAACTTGACCGATTAGGAATTACGTCTTGAGAGGTCCAGGAGTTACGAACGAAGATGGTAATATGTATTTGTGGGGCATCTAAGTCCATATGAGCAGAAACATGTTGAGGATTTGACGAAGGGTCGTGTTCCATCGAGACACATACTTCTATCATTGCAAGAAAGATCCAGGATGCCAATCGGATCACCCAAGTATATAAGAAAAGTATGTTGGAAAAAGATGTGAGAGGTTCTATAACAGAGACATTTGTTGAAGTTGATGGAAGATGCAAAGTATGTCGGTTGGGGTCGAAGAAGAGATTACTCAAATGTGTCGAGAGAGATATTTTGGGCGCATCCAGATTCCTTCAAGTTGCTGAACTGATTGTGTTTATGGATAACACATATAAAACTAATAAATACATATTGTCATTGCTCGAAATTGTCGGTATGACATCAATATAGTTGACATTTGCAACAGCATTTGCTTATATTGAGTTTGAGCAGAAGGAAAAAATTTGTTGGGTATTAGAGAAGCTAGAAAAAAAAAATATGGAAAAAGACTTATTTCCCCAAATGATTTTGAATGATAGAGATTTTGCTTTGATGAAAGGCATTGAAGTTGTATTTTCAAATATTGTTAATTTGTTTTGTTGGTTTAACATAGGCAAAAATGTTGGTGCAAAATGTAATATTACATCTTACGAAAATTATAAATAATTTGGAAAGATTTGGAATACGTTGAAGCATAATTGTACATCGTAGCAGAAACACAAATACACTTCAAGCATTAGATGTCATTTTTATTATTATAACTAGACTAGATTCAACATTTTTATACTAGTTTAATTATTAATAGCCTTACCAAATCCTATATGGTTTCGGTTGTTTATGAATGAATAGCTTTACCAAATCACTTTCGAGGAAGATAAGATTAAACTATGTCTTGATCAGTTTCCGCGTACTTGCTTGCTAATTTGCCTCGTTAAGATGCAGACGTGTTACTTAAGAACCAACCATATATGTCAATTAACTTCAAAAAAATTTAAGAGAAGAATTTCCTAGTAGGTTCCAAAAAGTATATTTGCTATAAAGGGCTATACATGTATAAAAGAGAGGCTTTAGAATTTTGATGAAAATGTCATCCTGACAAATTGAATTGGAAGTCATAAACCCGTCAAAAAAATACATGTGCTTCAGTCAACTTAGTTTCCTAATCTATAGAATATAGTTCTAAGGTGTCTATTACTCAATTGGTTCCCAATTATTAAAAAAAAAAACAATAAAACCAAGTACTAAGCTTCTTTACATGTCATTTTACTGTTATATCAAACATTTCAATCGGCAAAGATAGTGAAATTCAAGGACAGAGGGCAATTAATTTTCTGTTCTTGCAATTAGCTTTAAAGCATGCTTGCCTAAGCTTCTTGATTTCATCATTCAAATCCATTCCCGGAAGTTTCTCCAGCATCTTTTTTTCCTTCTCCAACATGGCAACCTCCTTAGTCAGACCCTTTTCCTGCATCACGAACAAAACAATTTGAAATCTTTGACCATTTGAGAACAAATAACTAATGACCTATGAAGTATGTAAAAATCGTAAGACACATACACTAGCTACACTACACGTATATTGATTTAGTAATTATAATTAAATAAAACATTAATATTAATTATAAAAAACTTAATTTAGAATCAAAATAAATTTATGTGTATTTAAATCGAGTCTCATTAAAAAAATTAAAACAACATGCAATAATATTTGATATATATTTATCCATCTAATATCTAAAAAACTAAAAATGCTGGTCAAATTTAATGTAATGAATCTCTCCTAGACACATCTTTTTAACCATTGGAGATGTATTTGGAATGTGTGCAAGGGGAATATAAGATGTGTTGAAGTAAAGAAAAAAAAACAAAATATTTTAAAACATTTGTCTTAGTTTGTGTGACACGTGTTGCACGACGCGAGACTTATAAATTACGAACACTAATCTAAGGTGTCTCGGACACTAATGCATATCGGACACTTTGACACATCGAAACGTAGAGGTGTGCTTCATAGCTAATGACACATATAAGTTTAAGGTACAAATAAAAATGAGTAACCCAAACAAAAGAAAATAATGTTATTTTTCATGTACTTGAAAATGTGGGGCAGAGCAGCCAAACAACATGAAGAATATACCTTAAGGTTGTTGATGAGTACAGTCAAGCTCCTCAATTTTCTGTGAGGCCACCTAGTGATGTTGAGCTCCCTGCATCTTTTTTTCAAATTGGTCACACCGACATTCATTTTCTTAGCAGCCATTGTTATAGGAACATCAAAATGTTTCTTTATGTCATCATACTGCAATGAAGATGACCTCTTCCTAATGATACTAGTGCTACTGTTTGTCAATGCCAATGGTAATGTCAATTCTTGATTCTCCCCTTCAACCTCTTTCTTCACAAAACTCACAAACCCACCTTCAGTTTTCACCAAAGCTTTGACAAAACCACTCTCGGTAGCACACACACCTTCATTGTGGCTACTAAAATGCAATGCCAATGGAAATGGAAACTCTTGAGTTTCCCCTTCATCCTCTGTCTTTACAAAACTCAGAAATCCATTTTCAGTTTTCTCTGAATCAGCTTCAAACATACTCTTCTTGCCTTTGTCATTGCAATGCTCAAATTCAGGCAAGACAACATTGAGGGGTTTTTGATCAACCTCAAAATTATTCTGATCAAGGTGTGGGAAGTTGAAATCAAAGTTGAAAGTATCAAGATCATCGAAGTCATTGATGTAAAAATGATTACTTTGGTATGAAAACTGAGTTTCCCAATCAAACTCAAAGAAATCATCAAATGGCGCAATTCCCATGATTCTGTTAACATTAAAAACAAGAAAGCAGAAAATCAAAACATTAAAAAAGAGGAAAACGGTTATTATAGTAGAAAACAAGAAAATAAACTCCATATCGACCTCGAAAGTCACAAAGAGAATGTTCCACACTTCCACACATCATGGTCATTGTTTAATAAAGAATCACCATCATAGTCATACATAGGTAGTAACAGTTAACAGTTGAACAAGAACATAGAAAAGGAACAAAAAAGACAAAGATATGATAGGTTAAGGTAGTCTACATGTTGTGGAATGGAAGACAGAAAAAATAAAGAACATTGAAAGTTGTGATCATGGTTGAAATGAAACAAGAAGCAATGCTTACTTGTCTGTGTTGTTTTGTTGAGGTTGAGGTTGAACATTGCAAAACCAGTTGTAGCCTTGAGTGATTTCAGGTTGGGTAAAGAACTCCATAGCAGCGTGTGTACACACACACACACAGAGAGAGAGAGAGAGAGAGAGAGAGAGAGGGTACTTGATCACTGATTGGTTACTAACAGAGAAGTCAGAGTGTGTTTGAGGCACAAACGTATGAATGTCAGAATGTGTCTACTTATAAATGTGTGTGTTACAAGGAAGAGGATTTTGTCAACAAAAAAAAAAAAGGAAAGAATTTAAGTG
>Ga0099826_10000447_pt1 | contig 19747 bp, 18 predicted proteins | sample Mtrugardesep15_FD_76830 | JGI IMG/M metagenome (GOLD analysis project Ga0099826, IMG submission 76830) | Root nodule microbial communities of legume samples collected from California, USA - M. trunc garden sep15 | ecosystem: Host-associated > Plants > Roots > Nodule | place: USA: California... | reverse complement strand
TTTTTCCATTTAATATCAAATAATATTATATGTTTTCTTCCGCCAAAATGAGTGTGAAAAAGATGTGGCAAATCGATATCATAATGCAGAAAAGTAATCGCCTTTGAACCTCCAAAAAACATAGCAGGCATACTTTCAATAAAACCTCCCATTAATTCTTTTGGGACTTTTACATCATTAACCAATTCTGGTCTATGCTTGAAAAGATTGAAGAAAAAGATACGCAATTGTGTAGGCTCTCTTTTTATGAGATCCAAGTAATCGCCAAATTTCATAGTGGCAATAGAAGCATTAATTACTTTTGAAGGATCTGCTTTAGAATTATCGACTAATTTTACCTCAATATCACCAGCAATCTCCTTAAAATATTCTGTCGACCATTTCTCCTTTGCAGGCCAATCATTTGTGAGTCCTTTTATAATCAAGGGCTTTTTTTTATCCAAATAATTCTTCTTGAAATCTTCTCTAGAAATAGACTCAACAGTATCGACAGATCTAAGATTAAAGCTCATTGTGTTAAGGATTTAGTTCTTGGTTCTATCAAAAATATCTAATTATTTCGAGCCATCAAAATTTACAGTAAAATAACACAAAAGCAACATTTACATTCCAGTTCGAATAGCTTCAACAGGATCTAAATTTGCTGCCGAAACCGCTGGAAGGATACCAGAAATTAGTCCAATAAAGGCTGCCAAACTTGTTCCTAAAATAATATTTCCAAGGCTTAAAACAAATTCAAAATCTAGCATTTTTGTCAAAACAAGTGCAATTCCCCAAACCATCAGAAGCCCAATGATTCCACCAATAACTGACAGAATGACAGCTTCAAACAAAAATTGGAATAAGATAAATTTATTTTTTGCTCCTAATGATTTTTGAATTCCGATAAGATTTGTTCTTTCTTTAACTGAAACAAACATAATATTGGCAATTCCGAAACCTCCAACCAGAAGAGAAAATCCGCTGATGATCCAGCCGACAAAATTCATCTGACCTAAAATTCCATCAATAAAATCGGTAAATCCAGAAAGGACATTAATAAAGAAATTATCCATTTCTCCCGCTTTCATTCCGCGAATTGCTCGTAGTTTTTGCGCAATTTCTGCTTTATAAGCATCCATATCGACACCTTTCACTGGTTTCAACACAATAACTGGAGTCATAGAATCGCTATCTCCATACATTCTTCTTAAAAAATTAGCAGGAAGATAAACCGAAGTATCATTGCTGTCTCCAAAAAAACCAGCCCCTTGTTTTGCAATTACACCAATTACGGTGAAACGTTGCCCATATAGTCGAATATTTTTCCCGATTGGATCGCTTGATCCAAAAAGTCCATCAGCGATGTCATATCCAAGAACAATAACAGGAGTTCCAGAATTCGATTCAGATTCATTATAAAATCTTCCTTTATCAAAACTCAACCCATCAATATCAACCATTTCGCTTGACGACGGAATAATATTTACATCGCTGACTGTTTTAGAATCGTATTTTAAACTTTCCCTGTTTACAAAAAGCTGGTATCCGACTTGATCAGTATTATTCATTGAGTTTTTTAGGCCAATGTACTCGTCATATTTTACATTTGGAAACTGCTCTCTCTTCCATTGCGGAATTTCAGATGGCCCAAAGCAATATTTCATTAAATAAATTGTATTTTTATCTAAGCTGCTCAAATCTTTAGAGATTTTTTTATCTAAAGAGTCAACGGCAGCCAAAACAGCGATAATCGAAAAAATACCAATCGTAACACCTAAAAGCGACAACAGAGTGCGTAATTTATTATTTCGCAAAGCATTGATGGCAAAGCTTAGACTTTCTTTCAATAATCTTAGATAAACGATCATATTTTTGTATTTTTCAATAAAGTAAAATTCAATAATTTAAATTCAAAAACCTAATAAAAGTTAACTTACTCATCAGTAGATTTTTTTAGCATTTTGTTACACTAATTTTTTTTAATATAATATATAAAAAAACTACTTTTGCAGTCTCAAAATCATAACTACACAATGAGCACAACTAAAAAAATACAATCGGCATTAATTTCTGTTTTTTCTAAAGATGGATTAGAACCAATTGTTAGAAAATTACACGAGCAAAATGTAACACTTTATTCAACTGGAGGAACTGAAGATTTCATCAAAAACCTTGGCATTCCAGTAGTTCCTGTTGAAGACATTACTTCTTTCCCAGAAATTCTTGGCGGAAGAGTAAAAACTCTACATCCAAAAATTTTTGGTGGTATCTTGAATCGTCAAGACAACGAAAGCGACGTGCAGCAAATGAAGGAATTTGATATTCCTCAAATCGATTTAGTAATTGTTGATTTGTATCCTTTTGAAAAAACTGTTGCTTCTGGAGCTAGCGAACAAGATATTATTGAAAAAATTGATATCGGGGGTATTTCATTAATTCGTGCTGGTGCAAAAAATTTCAAAGACACTGTAATTGTTGCTTCTGTTAATGAGTACAGCTTACTTTTGGATTTGATTACTGAGCAAGACGGAGCAACAACTCTAGAAAACAGAAGATTGTTTGCTACTAAAGCATTTCATGTTTCATCTCACTACGATGGAGCTATTTTTAATTATTTCAATACAGACGAGACTATTTACAAAGAAAGCATTGCAAATGGTCAAGTTTTAAGATATGGTGAAAATCCTCACCAAAAAGGATTCTTCTTCGGAGATTTTGATGCAATGTTCAAAAAACTTCACGGAAAAGAATTATCATACAACAATTTACTAGATGTTGATGCTGCGGTAAATTTAATTGCCGAATTTAAGAATGACGGACCTACGTTCGCCATTTTAAAACATAACAATGCTTGCGGATTGGCTTCAAGAAAAACGATCAGCGAAGCTTATTTAGCAGCTTTGGCTTGTGATCCTACTTCAGCTTTTGGAGGAGTGTTAATTTCTAATACAAAAATTGATTTGGAAACTGCACAGGAAATCAACAAACTATTCTGCGAAGTTGTAATCGCTCCAGCGTATGATGATGAGGCAGTTACAGTTTTACAAGAGAAGAAAAACAGAATCATATTAGTACAAAACGACGTTGAATTACCAGCTCGTCAAGTAAGAACTTGTCTTAACGGATTGTTAATTCAGGACAGAAATAATATTACGGATAATAAAGAGCATTTAAAAACCGTTACCATTACAGAACCTACTGCTCAAGAAATCGAAGATTTGATCTTTGCTTCTAAAATCTGCAAGAATACAAAATCAAACACAATTGTATTTGCTAAAAACGGAACATTGATTTCATCAGGTACAGGTCAGACTTCAAGAGTTGACGCTTTAATTCAAGCAGTTGACAAAGCAAAAGCTTTTGGATTTGATCTAAATGGAGCTTCGATGGCAAGTGATGCATTTTTCCCATTTCCGGATTGTGTAGAATTAGCTAAAAAAGCAGGAATAACTGCTGTAATTCAGCCAGGAGGTTCGATAAAAGACGAATTAAGTATAAATTATTGCAATGAAAATAATCTTGCAATGGTATTTACAGGAACTCGTCATTTTAAACATTAATTTGTTTAACTTTGTTCGATAAATAATTTATAACATTTTAAACCCCTAAAAAACTTATGGGATTTTTTGATTTCATGACCGAGGATATTGCGATAGACCTTGGAACCGCAAACACTTTAATCATTCATAATGATAAAGTTGTCATTGATAGTCCATCTATCGTTGCACGTGATAGAGTATCAGGCAAAATCATTGCTGTTGGTAAAGAAGCCAACATGATGCAAGGTAAAACACATGAAAACATCAAAACTATAAGGCCTTTGAAAGATGGTGTAATCGCTGATTTTGATGCTTCGGAAAAAATGATCAATATGTTCATTAAAAGTATTCCTGCATTGAAAAAAAGAATGTTTACCCCAGCTTTACGTATGGTTGTATGTATTCCTTCTGGTATTACTGAAGTGGAGATGAGAGCGGTGAAGGAATCTTGTGAGAGAGTAAACGGAAAAGAAGTTTATTTGATTCATGAACCAATGGCGGCGGCAATTGGTATTGGTATTGACATTATGCAACCAAAAGGAAACATGATTGTCGATATCGGAGGTGGTACAACAGAAATTGCTGTAATCGCTTTGGGCGGAATTGTATGTGACAAATCTGTAAAAATCGCAGGTGACGTTTTCACAAACGATATAGTGTATTACATGCGTACACAGCACAACTTATTTGTTGGAGAAAGTACTGCCGAAAAAATCAAAATTCAAATTGGTGCGGCAATCGAAGATTTAGATGGTCCGCCAGAAGACATGTCAGTTCAAGGTAGAGATTTGCTTACTGGTAAACCAAAACAAGTAGATGTTTCTTACCGTGAAATTGCAAAAGCATTAGACAAATCTATTCAGCGTATTGAAGATGCGGTAATGGAAACATTATCTCAGACTCCTCCTGAGTTAGCGGCAGATATCTACAATACGGGTATCTATTTAGCTGGTGGAGGATCTATGTTAAGAGGTCTTGACAAACGTATCTCTCAAAAAACAGATTTACCAGTTTATATTGCTGAAGATCCTTTGAGAGCTGTTGTTCGCGGTACAGGAATGGCTCTTAAAAACATTGCAAAATTCAAAAGCATCTTAATCAAATAAGATTCAAAATAACAATCAATTTACTTTTATAAGGGTCAAATTTCTATTGTTTGACCCTTGTAAAAACTGAAACCTTTAAGCATATCCTGAAACAAAATAACCAGACAAGAAATGCAGCAAATATTTAATTTCATTATAAGAAACAGTAATCGATTGCTGTTTTTGCTGCTTTTAGGTATTTCGTTAGGACTCACGATTCAATCCCATTCTTACCACAGAAGCAAAATAATCAGCTCTGCAAATTTCTTAAGCGGAGGTGTTTATGAAAAAATCAATCGTGTTAATGAATACATGAATTTAAGAGCTGAAAACGACGAACTTGTACTTGAGAACGCAAGATTAAAAAGTCTTTTATTCAACAAAGAAGACACATCAAAAATACCTTTACCTGACACCATTAAAGGGGTAAAACCTGCTGATATCATTGTATCAAAAGTAATTCATAACACATACAGTACGCACGAAAACTTCCTTACTTTAAATTCTGGATCTAATGAAGGCGTTAAACCTGATATGGGAGTAATAAATAGTTTGGGGATTGTGGGTGTTATAGATGATACATCTCCAAGATATTCTACTGTTGTAAGCATTCTGAACATGAAATCTAGAATTAATGCCAAGTTAAAAAAATCAAACCATTTTGGTTCTTTAACATGGGATGGAAAAAGCACAGGATTCGTGCAGCTAAGAGATGTTCCGAGGCTAGCTTCAGTTAAAAAAGGAGATACCATTGTAACAGGAGGACAATCAGTGATTTTCCCTGAAGGAATCAATATTGGTACTGTTGAAACGGTTTATAAAGAAGAACAAACCAGTTTTTATGTTATAAAAGTTAAGCTATTTAACGACATGACAAACTTAGGGCACGTCTATATTATCAAAAGCAAAGACAGAGAGGAACTTATTAATTTAGAAAACAAAGAAAAAAATGAATAGCGCTCTGTTAGTCAATATTTTTCGATTTATTATGTTACTGGCAATTCAGATTGTTATCTTCAACAATATGAATTTCTTAGGATATATAAGTCCGTTCCCTTATATCTTGTATATTATTCTTTACCCAGTAAACAGCAATAAAGCTGGATTAATTATTTCAAGCTTTTTCTTAGGTCTGATCATGGATATGTTCTATAACTCTGGCGGAATACACGCCACTGCTTGTGTTATTTTAGCCTATTACAGACCTTACATTTTTAAATTTTCTTTTGGTTTAAGTTATGAATACCAAACTATTAAACTAAACGAATCTTTAACACCCGAACGATTTTCATTCATATTGGTTTCGGTCTTAATGCATCACATTGTACTATTTGTTCTGGAAGCATTTCAATTCAAATTTATCTGGGACATTTTGCTCCGAACCTTATTTAGTTCTATCTTTACTATAATCACCTCAATAATAATAATTTATCTTATTAAGCCCAATAAACGATGAGAAAAGTCTTGCTGCCCACTATAATTATTATTGCAGCGTCTTTGCTAGTGATTAGGATTTTTTACCTGCAGATTATTGATGATTCTTTTAAGCTGAAATCAGAAAATAATGCAATAAAAAAAGTATATGACTACCCTGAAAGAGGTTATATTTATGATCGTAACGGAAAACTTCTGGTTGCGAATCAGGCTTCTTATGACATCATGGTTATTCCAAGAGACATAAAAAAAGACCTAAATATTGCCGAATTTTGTGCTCTTCTGAATATCACACAAGAGGAATACCATAAGCGTATTGAAAAAGCAAAAGTTTACAGTCCAAGACTTCCTTCTGTTTTTTTATCACAGCTGAATAAAAATGAATTTGCTGCTTTTCAGGAAAAAATCAGAAAATATGATGGTTTTTATTTTCAGAAAAGATCACTTCGCGATTATGAGGTTGATTACGGTGCCAATATATTTGGTTTTATAACTCAAGTAAATGAAAAACAAATTGCTAAAAATCCTTACTATAACAGTGGAGATTTAATTGGAAAGCAAGGTGTAGAAGAAAGCTATGAAGAAATTTTACGCGGTATAAAGGGAGTAAAATATATTCAAAAAGACAAATACAACCGAGAAATTGGTCCTTATAAAGAAGGAAAATACGATACCATCGCCGTTGCTGGAGAAGACATTAATTTAACGATCGATGCTGAACTTCAAAAATATGGAGAAGAATTAATGATTAATAAACGAGGAGGAATTGTTGCTATTGAACCTAAATCTGGAGAAATTCTAGCATTGGTTACCGCTCCTTCTTATGATCCAGGTATTTTAGTAGGACGTCAGAGATCTAAAAATTATACACTTTTATATCACGATTCTATTGCAAAACCTTTATACGACAGAGGACTTTTAGCAGAGTATCCTCCAGGTTCTCCATTCAAAATCCTGACTGGTTTAGTTGCACTTCAAGAAGGTGTAGTAAATGAGCAGACTACTTTTATGTGTCATCATGGATTTAGTTATGGTGGAGGACGTTTTATGAAGTGTCACGGTTTTGGGCCACACCAATTACATAATGGAATTTACAATTCTTGCAATACCTATTTTGGACAAGCCTATATGCTTACCATCAACAAGTACAAAGATCCTGGTCACGCTGTTGATGTTTGGAGCAGCCATGTAAAAAGTTTTGGATTAGGCCAGTTCATGGGTTATGATTTGCCAACTGGTAAAAGGGGAAATATTCCAACTTCAAAAACGTATAAAAGAATTTATCCTAACGGAGGTTGGAGAAGCTCTACTATTGTATCAAATGCAATTGGACAGGGAGAGGTTTTAATGACGCCTATTCAATTGGCAAATATGATGGCTACAGTTGCTAATCAAGGATATTATTACACACCTCACATCATTAAAAAAATTGAGGGAGAAAAAATAGACGAAAAGTTCACTACAAAACACGTGACCACGATTGATCAAAAATATTTCCCGCCAGTCATCAGCGGATTATTTGATGTATATAATAAAGGTACAGCTTATGCTCTTAGAGTTGAAGGAATAGATATTTGTGGAAAAACAGGTACTGCTGAGAACTTTGCCAAAATAAACGGCAAAAGAACACAGCTTAAAGACCACTCTATATTTGTTGCTTTTGCCCCAAAAGACAATCCAAAAATTGCTATCGCCGTTATGATTGAAAATGGAGGTTTCGGAGCAACAGTTGCAGGTCCGATTGCGAGTTTAATGATTGAGAAATATCTAAGAAAGAAAATTACAAGAACCGATCTAGAAGTAAGAGTATTAAACAAAAGCTTACTTTCAGAATATGCTAAAGTAGGCGGAATAAGCGATGCTCTTAAAATCGAATCTGTTCCAAAAGATTCTGTTTTGCAAGCAAAAATTGTAAAACCAAAAGCACCGGCCGCAACAGCGCCAAAAACTGAAGTTAAAAAAACAGCCGTAGACACAACAAAGAAAAACTAAGAAAGATTATTTCAAATGAAAAATCAAAGTGTAAAAAATAATATTGATTGGATAAGTGTCTTTATCTACATTGCGCTGGTAACTTTAGGTTGGCTTAATATTTACTCGTCTTCTTTGTTATCTACCGATGGAACGTATCAAAACAACTTATTTTTATCTGTTGTACTATTCCATTGATATTTGTTGTACTTTTTGTTGATGGTAAATTTTACGAAAAATATGCAAGTATCATCTTTGGAGTTTCCTTATTGTCTCTTGCAGGATTATTCCTTTTCGGGAAAACTATAGCAGGACAGCGTTGCTGGTATGCCATTGGAAGCTTCACTTTACAGCCTTCTGAGTTTGCAAAAGCTGCAACTTCTCTTGCATTAGCCAAATACTTGAGTGACACGCAAATTAACTTAAAAGAAACCAACAGACAAATCCAAGCTTTGGCCATTATGCTATTGCCTGTAATATTGATTTTGCCACAACCAGATCCCGGAAGTGCTTTAATTTATAGTGCGTTCATACTTGTTTTATATAGAGAAGGTTTGCCTTCTTGGTATGTTTGGACCGCATTTATAACCATTGTTCTTTTCGTTCTCACTTTAGTTTTAGAACCATATGCGGTAATTGCAATGGCTTTTGTTGTGTTAGCAATTATACACTTTAAAGGAAGAGTCGTAGATAGAAATATCATTTTGAGCGGTATCTTATTAGTTCTAATCTCAGGATTTGTTTTCTCTGTTGATTATGTATTTGACAATGTTTTTAAACAACACCACAGAGACCGTTTCAATATTTTATTAGGCAAAACTGTAGATATGAAAGGTATTGGATACAATACCAACCAATCTGAAATTGCAATTGGTTCTGGGGGATGGCTTGGAAAAGGTTTTCTTGAAGGCACGCAAACCAAAGGAGGATTTGTACCAGAGCAACACACCGATTATATCTTTACCACTGTTGGTGAAGAATGGGGTTTTGTAGGTTCATTGGTCGTTATTTTACTTTTCACAGGCCTGCTTCTTAGAATTATTTATTTAGCAGAAAGACAGAAAACAAAATTCAGCCGTGTATACGGATATTGTGTTGCCGCAATTCTCTTTATCCATTTCTTTGTTAACATTGCGATGGTAATTGGAATTTTCCCAACAATCGGGGTTCCTCTACCCTTCTTTTCATATGGAGGTTCTGGACTCTGGGGATTCACTATTTTATTGTTTATTTTCCTTAAAATGGATGCCAATAAGGTGAATGAATGGTAGAATACAAATATTCTCAATCCTTAAAATTCAAATCCAATTAAAGATATCTTTTTAATTAACCTATAAATAATTTAAAAGCTGTAATTAAGTTTTAAAAAACTAATTACAGCTTTTTGATTTTATATTTTGCTTTATTATTTCTTTTAATGCTGAAGAAAATTAATTATCTATACAATTAGAAATATTATTGGCAATAAGCTTAATGACAAAGCATAAAAAAATCCGAAGCTGAAAAACTTCGGATTTTTTTGTTTTTTATTTGATTATATCTCTTCGTGCGGTCTCTTTTTCAAAAGTTTCAGCAGAACTGGGAATGTTGAAATAATGATGATTATAATAATGATATATTCAATGTGTTTCTTCAAATCTATGCCTTGTTTTAAGAAAACGCCGTATAAATAATGTCCAGCGAAAATTAAAATAAACGACCAAAGAAAAGAACTTAGAATATTATAAAACATAAATTTCTTTTTGTCCATCGAAACGATTCCGGCAACAATTGGAGCAAACGTTCTAAAAATTGGTAAGAAACGAGCATAAATAATTGCTTTACCCCCATATTTTTCAAAAAAATCTTTTGATTGAAGCAAGTACTTTTTCTTAAACCAGAATGTATCTTCTTTTTTGAATAAATAATAACCACTTTTTGCACCAAACCAATAACCAGTCATATTCCCTAAAACTCCCATTACAGCAACTGCTGTAGCAAGCAGAAATACATTTATAAAGTCATTTGGGATGTAAGCTACATTTTCAATTAGATCACGACTGTAAATACCTGCTAAGAAAAGTAAACTATCTCCAGGCAGAAAAAAGCCTGCAAAAAGTCCTGTCTCAGCAAAAACTATAAACAGAACGATAAACAACCCAATCTGAAAACCTCCGACGCTTAAAGTAATATAAAATTCAGGGTTTAGTAACTGAGTCCATTCAAAATTATTCATAAATGTGATTGGTTATTTTTTATAGTTCGTGAAAGTAACAATAATTTACCTTAACCACAATAAAATGCGGTATTTTAAACATAAATTAACTATTAAAAAAAGCCCAAACTAATTGTTTGGGCTCCTCTATTTCTTATTCTCTTACATACTTGCAACAGCTGTGAAGGTTTTCATAATCTTCGGTTGTTGCTTTAACTTCCTTAGTATCATGACCCGCCTTTGCAATTGCTTTATTCAAATCTGCAGGAGAACATTTCTCTTCGTTTAAAATAACCGAAAGCTGATGAGAGCTTACATCCCAGCTTGCTGTTTTTACTCCTGGAACACCGTAAGCCGCTTTTTCAATTCGCTTCTTACATTGTTCACAGTTACCGTTTACTTCTGTTGTGTACTTTAAATTCTTATTTTTTTTAGTTTGAGCCTGAGCTGAAAAACCTAAAAAAACCATCATTGCGATTAAAACTATTTTATTCATTGTATTTAATTTTATTATTTATTGAAATTGTTATTTAATTTTAAATCTAAGCCCTGCATAATACATCTGTCCGAAAATTGGAGCATATGCAATAGACGCATCAAAATTAGGTCCAAAAGGATCATTTGCCCCTAAAATTGCTTTTTCTTGTCTATAATTTCCAATATTTTCTCCCCCAACATACACTTCAAAAACTGGAGAAAAAACTCGGGTCACTTGCGCATTCATTACAGCATAAGCAGGTGAAAAATCAGGAAACTGATCTTCTACAGGATTTGAAGCTGTATAAGGCAATTGTTGTTTTCCTGACCAATTATAAGTAAAATCAAACCTCCATTGCTTGTCATTATTCATCGTTGTTTCATATTCTAAATTTCCTAAGAAACGATGTTTTGCCTGAAGCGGGCGTTGGAAAGTTCCTCTTAGATAATCGGTTTGAATGTCATAATATTTATAAGCTGTTCTTAAATTCAAATTATGGATTAATTCGTAATTGAACTCAACCTGAAGACTGTTTGCAAAAGAACTTCCTTTCAAATCATAAAACAACACTTGCTGCGGACTTTGCATCACATCTACAATGGCCTGATTTTGGAAATCTGTTCTATAAAGATCAAAGCCGGCATCGGCATTTCTGTTGAAAAGACGGAATTTCTGAGAAAAACTCACTCCATAATTCCATGCAATTTCTGGGTTTAAGCCGTATACTTTTCCGTTGGAATCTAAAATTGAAAAAGTTCTAGAACTAGCAAAAAGCTGTTGATTTTCAGCAAAAATGTTTGCAGAACGTTTTCCTCTTCCAGCAGAAAAACGAATTACACCATTTTTCCATGGATTATATCTCATGTGCAACCTTGGTGTAACAAAAACTCCCAATCGATTATGGTTATCAACTCTTCCGCCTAAAATCAGACTAAAATTATCTGTATTGTCATAAGTATATTCAAAGAAAGCACCAACCGAGTTATCAATTCTGCTGACATCTGCTAAGTTTACAAATTCCTGATATTGGTCATAAGTAAAATTCAGACCTGTTGAAAATTTATGCATCGTATTATTGATAATCGAATTGAAAATCAAATTAGAATAAAAACTATTCTGTTTAATATCATATTGATTTAAACCATAATAAGAGTCTTGTTTATGGCTATTAAAAGCATTTTGAAAACCAATACTTTGATATGGCATATCCTTAAATACATATCCAATTTTTGTCGAAACATCAAAGCGTTCAGTATTAATTTCTGAACCCCAATAATTGGTTGTGCCACGATCACGATCTTTATCAAAATTGATTTCTCCGGTTTGTTTTTTATCATTCATATATCTGAAATTGATAAAACTCACCAAACCACTTTCTGGATTATAATATTGATAACGGTTTAAAACATTGATTTGTTTTCCTAACGGATTATCGAGAAAACCGTCTTTGTTCATGTCGTTTTTGGCTACACGCGCATTTCCGTGAACAAATAAGCTAGTCGCCCATTTGTCTGATAATTTTTTATTGAAATGGGTGTTTAATTCAAAACGAGAATCTGTCGATCCGTAAGCATTCAAGAAGAAAGGAATATCATTTAATGGCTTTAAAAGCTCTGTATTAATCTGGCCAGAAATGCTTTCGTAACCATTTATAACACTTCCCGCTCCTTTCGTAATTTGGACACTTTCGATCCAAGTTCCAGGCGTAAAGGATAAACCATAGGCTTGAGACGCTCCTCGAACAGATGGAATATTTTCTTCTGTAATCATTAAATATGGACTAGTCAGACCCAGCATTTTAATTTGCTTAGTGCCTGTTAAAGCATCAGAAAAATTAACATCGATTGACGGATTGGTTTCAAAACTTTCAGCCAAATTACAACAAGCTGCTTTAAGTAATTCTTTGCTGGTAATTACAGAGGTGTTGGCTGTTACTGTAAAGGATTTTTTAATTCCTTTTTGCTTTTTAGTGATTTTTACTTCTTGAAGATCTTCTTGTGAAAAAGCAGAAAAAGAAAGCAAAATCATTGCAAAAAGCATTATTTTTTTTTGCATAAAAAATTGATTTTAATGTTGAAATAGAATTACATTCTTGATGTTTTTGCAAAAACAAAAACTATCAAAATGTAAATACAAAGCCTTGACTAGGACTTGCATTGCATCTTAACATTAAAATCAGGAATAGAAAATATACTGATGGTATAATTTAAATAAAGGAGGTGCATTCGCATCAGCATAATACGAAAGAACTTCTTTCTTTTTAAAAGTTGGAACTTCTAAAAAAACTAGAGGTTTGTAATCTTGTGCAACAGCTGGGAAAGCAAATTGAAAAAAGAAAAATTTGATAGTTGCGTTGTCTGATTTCTTTTCGAAATGAACAACTTTATCTTTGCAGCAAGAGTTCTTTTTCTCTTTAGAACCACAACATTTCTTCTCAACAACAGGTTCTGCTGTAGTTTTTAAAGAAACCGAAGCAATTTCTCCACCACAATAGTGCACATCAAAAGCAAACCCTATATTGGAAATCAATAGAAGGAGCGCTAAAAACAGACCTGTGCACTTTTTCAAATTCATACTGCAAAGCTATTTAAAAACTATCGAAAAAAAACTAAAACAAATGTTATTTTTTAGTTTTTTGAAGCTGATAATAAAATCCCGGAATAAATAATAATATCAAAATAGGCTGAATTAAAAATCGCCTAACATAAAACAGAAGCCAGCTGCCATCTGGAAAATATTCGAGTATGATGTAAAACATCAATAGAAAAATAACTAAAAACACACTATAAATCAGAAGACTAAATTTAAGAATATCACGATCCTGAAATAAAGCGTAAATCAAAGCCAAAGACAAAATTGAATTTAAAAAATAACGAAAAAAAAGTCCCGCAAAAAGCTTAAGATTCTCTACTGGCGGATAAGGAATAGACTGAAAATCGGCATTAAAATATACCGAAAAAGGATCATAAAACAGTTTTCGCTCAAATGTTCTTATCAAAGCAAAACCTATTACTACAGCAATTGCCGCAAAGATTTTAAATTTCTTCTCTTTTAATTTACTTAGCATACTTTGAAAATCTATTAATCCAGAAAATCCATAAAACAAAAACATATCCGTAAATCATCAAAGGGAAAAATGTTCCATGCAGGAAATGGCTATATTGAGGAAATTGATAGATAAGCACTATCAAAAGTGAAATCCTAATAACATTCAGGATATAAATAGATATTAGTCCAAAGAATATAAATAATAATGTCTTTTTTAAATTTCCTGAAAAAGCAGCGACAAAAGATACAAAAAGAATCATTACACTTACAGCATTACACCCTTCAACTATTCTCGCTATAAATCTTCCGTTTAAAATAATCTCTTGCCAAGGATTTTGCGAGCTTTTCTGAATAATTGCGTCATAGTTTAAGAGCCTTAACAATTGCTCTGAGTTTCTTCCAGAAACCATCGTTATAGCATCAAGATCTTCTGCTTGATAACTATTTAAATAAAATTTGTAAAGCAATGTAAGGACAATATATGTCAGAAAAAAAATGCTTATAAAAATCAGAAATGGCTTAAACTGTACTAAATATTTTTTCAAGAGATTTTTTTTTCAAATTTATATATTTTTTGAGTTCAGCTTTAAATACTTTTGTATAAAATTTAATATCATGACATTTCAAGAATTACAACCACAAATAAGCAGTATTATTACTGACAGTCAAAAAAATAGAGACGAAAAATTATTAGCAGTCTGCAAACTTTTAAACGAAAATGTAGAATATTACAACTGGGTTGGTTTTTATTTTGCAAATCACGACACTAAAACTTTACATTTAGGCCCTTACGTTGGTGCAGAAACAGATCACACTGTTATTCCGTTTGGAAAAGGAATTTGTGGTCAGGTTGCCGAAAGCAATGCCAATTTTGTAGTGCCAGATGTTAAAGCTCAAGACAATTATATTGCCTGCAGTTTAACAGTTAAGTCTGAAATCGTAGTGCCACTTTTTGTTAATGGAGTAAATATTGGCCAAATCGACATTGACAGCCATGTAATTGATCCGTTTACAGAAGCTGACGAAAGATTTTTAGAATTTGTAAATCAAGAAGTTGCTAAATTATTCTAGAAGAACTATTTTTAAGATAAAATAGACTGAATGAAAAGAAACATCTTACTCTTATTGCTTCTGATAATTTCAGTTAATCTGTCCGCGCAAATTAGCATGATGTCTAAAAAAATCTTTTTAGACTCCTTAAATCGTGAATGTACACCCAAAAATCATGCTTACACAAGAGTAATTACCAATTATTCTCAGAAAAGCATCCGTTATGTTGTGACTGACTTCTACAAAAATGGAAGAAAGAAAATGACGGGATCGACCTTAGATCGAGATGTTCTAAAAAAAGACGGGGAATTTATTTACTATTATAAAAATGGTGCAAAAGAATCTGTTATAAATTATTCTGAAGACCATAAAACTGGCAAAGAAATTAGCTGGTACGAAGATCAGAGTAAAAAATGCGAAAAACAGAACATTTGGGATCCGAAAACAAAAAAGCTCCAGACTTTGATTCTAAATTGCTGGGATATAAATAAAAATCAAACCGTTACGAATGGAAATGGAGATTACGAAGAAACAGATCAGTTTGTTACTCAAAAAGGAACAATCAAAGGCGGATTGAAACAAGGTTACTGGGAAGGGAATGACATTTTACGAAAGATTACGTTTGTTGACAATTATGATCAAGGAGTTTTAATTTCGGGCGTAAGTACTGATGCAAACAATGTCAAATTTTCTTATTCGTCTTTGAGCGAAAAGCTATCTGGTAAAAAAAATCAGAAGTTAAAATAGAAAACGACTTAAATTAAGCAGAAAAAAAGTGGATCTAAATATTTAAAAACAAAAATCTTATATCCATTTTTTAGATTCTTTTATTTTTTTTTGATTTTTCTGTTTTTTTAATCTAATTTTGCACGCGTCTTACAAAAGTTGTATGACATACATAAAAATCATTTAAAACAATATTGGAATGTATTTAACTAAAGAAAAGAAAGAAGAAATCTTCGCACAACACGGTGGTGCAACAAACACAGGAAGTGCAGAAGGTCAAATCGCGTTGTTCACTTACAGAATTTCTCACTTAACTGAACACTTGAAAAAAAATCGTCACGATTACAACACTGAGCGTTCTCTTGTACTATTAGTAGGTAAAAGAAGAGCTTTGTTGGACTACTTGAAAAAGAAAGATATCAACAGATATCGTGAGATTATCAAAGTATTGAATATCAGAAAATAATCAATATAGAAAAGAGGTGCGAGAGTGCCTCTTTTTGTTTTTACATTACAGCTGTTTATAATAAGCATATTACAAGAAAAAAAGTTTGGTTTTTCATTGGGTTTTAGATAACAACAACTACACACAACAACAACTACAACACAACTAAAACCCATTGTATAATCAAAAAGGAAAAATTTATGATTCCACAAGTTTCACAAGAAATTATCGATTTAGGAGATGGAAGAAGCATCTCAATCGAAACTGGTAAATTAGCAAAACAAGCCGATGGTTCAGTTGTTGTACGTTTAGGAAACTGTATGCTTTTAGCAACTGCAGTTTCTGCAAGAACATCTAACCCAGGTGTTGACTTTTTACCATTAACGGTAGATTACCGTGAAAAATTTGCTGCTGCAGGACGTTTCCCAGGAGGATTTTTCAAAAGAGAAGCTAGACCTAGCGACAGCGAAGTATTAACAATGAGATTAGTGGACCGTGTATTACGTCCGCTTTTCCCAGATGATTACCATGCCGAAACTCAGGTTATGATTCAATTAATGTCTCATGATGATAATGTTATGCCAGATGCATTAGCTGGTTTAGCAGCATCTGCAGCATTAGCTGTTTCTGACATTCCATTTTACAACTTAATTTCTGAAGTGCGTGTTGCTCGTATCGACGGAAAGTTAGTAATCAACCCAAGCCGAGAAGAATTAGAAAAATCTGATATCGATATGATGATTGGAGCTTCTATGGATTCTGTTGCCATGGTTGAAGGTGAGATGAAAGAAATTTCAGAAGCTGAAATGGTTGAGGCAATTAAATTTGCACACGAAGCTATTAAAGTACAAATTGTTGCTCAACAAAAATTAAGAGCAAAATTAAGCTCTCAAGAATACAGAACTTACGAAGGTGAAGTTGAAGACGAAGCTGTTTACGCAAAAGTAAAAGCTGCCGCTTACGATAAATGCTATGCAATTGCACAAGAAGCTTCAGGAAAAGCAGAAAGAGGCGAAAAATTTGCAGCTGTAAAAGAAGAAGCAAAAGCTTTATTTACTGAAGAAGAATACGCTGAAAATGCAGATCTTGCTGGTTTAGTTGGAAAATATTTCTACAAAACAAATAAAGAAGCAGTTCGTAATGTAATTCTTGAAAAAGGAATTCGTCTCGACGGTAGAAAAACAACAGAAATCAGACCAATTTGGTGTGAGACTGATTATTTGCCATCTGTACATGGATCTTCTTTATTTACACGTGGAGAAACTCAAGCTTTGGCAACGGTAACTTTAGGAACTTCTAAAGAAGCTAACCAAATCGATTCTCCATCTGAACAAGGCGAAGAGAAATTCTACTTACACTATAACTTCCCTCCTTTCTCTACTGGTGAAGCAAAACCACTAAGAGGAACTTCAAGAAGAGAAGTTGGTCACGGTAACTTAGCTCAAAGAGCTCTTAAAAATATGATTCCTGCAGATTGTCCTTACACTATTCGTGTTGTTTCTGAAGTATTAGAATCTAACGGTTCTTCTTCTATGGCAACAGTTTGCGCTGGAACAATGGCTCTTATGGATGCTGGAGTTCAAATGACAAAACCAGTTTCTGGTATCGCTATGGGATTAATTACTGATGGTGAGAAATTTGCTGTATTGTCTGATATCTTAGGAGATGAGGATCACTTAGGAGATATGGACTTTAAAGTAACTGGAACTGCTGACGGTATCACAGCTTGCCAAATGGATATCAAAATCGAAGGATTGCGTTATGACATTATGGAACAAGCTTTAGCACAGGCTCGTGATGGACGTTTGCATATTTTAGGGAAATTAACAGAAACAATTGCTTCTCCAAGACCAGAAGTTAAAGATCATGCACCGAAGATCATCACTAGAACTATTCCTGGAAACTTTATTGGAGCGTTAATCGGACCTGGAGGAAAAGTAATTCAAGAATTACAAAAAGCTACAGGAACTACTATAGTAATCAACGAAGTAGACGAACAAGGTGTAGTTGAAATCTTAGGAACTGATCCAGAAGGAATCAAAACAGTATTGGCTAAAATTGATGCCCTAACCTTCAAACCTCAAGTTGGAGAAGCATACGAAGTGAAGGTAATTAAAATGCTTGATTTTGGAGCTGTAGTTGAATATACTGCTGCACCTGGAAATGAAGTATTGCTTCACGTATCTGAGCTAGCTTGGGAACGTACAGAAAATGTTGCCGACGTAGTCAAAATGGGCGATGTTTTCCAAGTGAAATACTTAGGAGTTGATCCTAAAACTAAAAAAGAAAAAGTGTCTAAAAAAGCACTTGTTCCAAGACCTCCGCGTGAGGAGAAAAAAGAGTAATCAGATCTTAGTTTACTAAAGGTTTATTTATAGAAAACCCCAATTCAATAAAGAATTGGGGTTTTTCAGTTTCTACATACTGTATTTCTGCCTTTTATATTTTTATCTAGAATTTTTCGAGGCCATTTTTCGTTTTGAAACATCTAAAACCATCAGCTTAACATCATTTTTCGAATATTTCTAATAAATATTCGAAATTTTAATAGTTCTATAAGGCGTTTTACATACCTGTAGCGTCTTTTTATCACAATTTAACAAATTAGCGTTTTATTTGTAACCTTTTTTTTATACTTTTGGAATCTTCCCAAAACCACTAATAAAACCATCGAATCCTTTGAAAAATTACCAAAAAAAAATCGTTTTTCTCATTTTATTTGAATTATTCTTAAACATTCATCCAATCCAGAGTCAAACTAGTAATGACATCAATACTTACAATTGGTTTGACACTACAGTCGGCAAAGACAATCTGGATATCAATAATGGGGTACCACACACAAATCCGTACAGAACCTTAAAAAGTGACATTTATTTGTATTTAGTTGATAAATACGAATCAGGAAAAGTCATCTACGAAGACCAAGCTTATTATGATGTCAAACTAAAATACGACATCTATCGAGACATATTGGTTTTAAATCCTGCTGGAGGTTCAGAAAATATCGGTATAAATTTAATTCAAAATAAAGTCCGTTTGTTTTCTATTCTAGATAAAAACTTTATCAAGAAAGAGCGAACAAACCAAGACATTCCTGAATTTACATCAGGTTATTACGAAGAAACCAAAGTTGCTCCCGAATTAATCTTGTACATCAAACATCATAAAGAGATGCAAAAAACAATTTCGGACAATATCATCTACTATATCTTCAAAGATAAAAATTCTTATTACATCGATTTAAAAGGCAAAATTTATTTAATAAAAAGCAAAAGCGACCTTGTTAAATTATTCCCAGAACAGAAAAAACAAATCAATGGGTTTTATTTATTGAACAGAGAACTACGAAAATCCGATTTAAATCAATTCATGAAAAATTTGATGAAATACACTTTTAACTCTCTTTCAATACCAAGCAAATAAAACAAATGAAAAAAATTTTACTCTCCTTACTTATCGTTTTCTCCTTTCAATTGTCTTTTGCGCAAAATTCTAATGAGAAGTTATCGATTACTTTAAAAGATGAAACTTTAGAAAATACTGTAAAACGTATTGAATCATCAACATCATACAAATTTTATTTTGATTCAACTTGGTTAAACTCTAACAAAACACTTATATCTGGTACTTTTACAAATGTTAGTATTGATGAGTTTATGACAGCTGTTTTAAACAAAACAGACTTTAATTATGTTGTTATCAAGAACAAAATAATCTTGACGCTTAACAGCACAATTTACAGTACTTTACCATCTAATTATTTTCCCGATGAGCCACTTCAGACAAATGGAC
>Ga0099826_10000446_pt1 | contig 19762 bp, 13 predicted proteins | sample Mtrugardesep15_FD_76830 | JGI IMG/M metagenome (GOLD analysis project Ga0099826, IMG submission 76830) | Root nodule microbial communities of legume samples collected from California, USA - M. trunc garden sep15 | ecosystem: Host-associated > Plants > Roots > Nodule | place: USA: California... | reverse complement strand
TTTTTTTTTTTTTTTTTTTGTATGATAGTTGGATTAGATGTGAGTGAAAAAGGTTAGAAATTGAAAATGCTGCAATAAAAGAATAATAATTTAATTTAAGTTTTTGCTTAATTACTTTATTTTCTTATTGTTGTTAATGCAAGAGTGTGAGCTTGAAACTTAGAACATTGATGCTTTCTCTATATTGTGGACTATTCTATTGTTTGCATCATCATCATAATTATTACACTTTTCTTGAAAAAATATTTAATTCAAAGTCAATGAGTTAGAGATTTTGAAAAAAAAGTAGAAGCTGCTCTGTGTTTGTTTACCAAAATTAAAATCACTTTTTTAAAATAATGAGTTATTAGAAAATGATTTTCTGAGAAGCTACTAAAAACGACTTCTCATTTGAAGCAATGTTTAGATTTTTTCAAACAGATGAAGATTTCTAAAAGTGATTATTTAAGAAAGGGATCTTTTCATGAAAAAATTGTAACAAAATGCTCTAAAGCGTTTGGCTTTGATCATAATTTCTTTCAGTCACACATATGATTAGTTGAGAATGTAAAACTTTTTACATAGGCAGTGTATATGATTGAAACACTTAAAGGTAGAATTTTTAAGCCGAAATTTAAGTTTTTTGGTATGTCAAATTCATTTTTGAAGCTATGGTGAATCCGGGATTGGTTTCTGGGAGTAAGCCGGTGAATTCAGTGAAGATAAGCTTTCGGTTACCGTATCTTACTCAATGGGGTCAGAGTTTGCTGGTGTGTGGCTCTGTACCAGTGCTTGGATCTTGGAATGTGAAGAAGGGTGTGTTGCTTAGTCCCTTTCATGAAGGTTCTGAGCTCATTTGGAGTGGAAGCATCACTGTGCCAAAAGGGTTCCAATGTGAGTACACCTATTATGTTGTGGATGATAAGAAAAATATCGTGAGATGGGAGATGGGCAAGAAGCACGAATTGGCGCTCCCCAATAGTGTTCAGAGTGGTCAGGAGATTGAGTTCCGTGATCTTTGGCAGGTTGCTTCGTTTTTCTTTTTCCATACTTCTCTCTGTCGCTTTCAAGTTTCAAACAATTCTTTATAAGGTTGCTTTTTGTTGCTCTCTGCAAAATATGTCCTAGTTTAACCGCCATTCCTAACAATAAACTTAGATTCGTTTTGTAAAATTATACAGTAGTAGATACTTTTGATCTAGACCATATTCATACAAATATATGGTGCTTGAATCATATTGATCAAAATGTGCAGATTACGAGCACATTTATGATCTGTTAGGAACCACAGACATTGAACTGAAAGGAAGATAAAAGGACTCAAATGAATAGCAATTTGTTACTGAATAAGAAACTTGATGTAGCATTTTTTTATATGTAGCTTATTCTATCTAAGCTCTCTGAAAAGAATAGTTAGCAAAATGACTTTTTAAGGGCTAGAGAAGCTGTAATATGACGTAAGACTGCAGTTGCAGGGCTGAATAATTCCTTTTTTGTACCCGTGTATATTCTATGACAATGTAAGTTGTAACACTTCTGCATAATACAAGGATATGGCCTCTTAAGTTGTTTCTTTGATCTAGGATTTTTTTTTGTTCTTTCTGCTCAGAGTTTTGCCAAAATGCTTCACTTTGCACAGCTTCTCAAAGTTTTAGTGTGAAAATTACTTCTAGAAGTTGGACATAAATTCTCATTCCTGATGTATATAATTTGATAAGTTTTTAGTTAGGATAAAAGTGATAGTTTTTTTCTTTCTTCCTTTTAAAACATATTCTCAAGATATTTTCTTGTTTTATCGTCGAGTTCAGACTGGCTCAGATGCTCTCCCTTTCAGAAGTGCTTTCAGAGATGTCATTTTTCGGCAAAGCTGGGATTCGAGCATCAATACAACTACAGGAGTCAGCCGCATCAATCTCGAACCAGAAGGTAAAATTTTGCAAATTTTATGTTTAGCCTATTGTTTGGGGCTAATATAATGAATTTAGAGTGCCAGTTTATTCTTTTGCTAATATCCCATATTGTTTTGACTTCTGATGACCAGCGGAATCCATCCTCATTCAATTCAAAGTATTCTGCCCAAATATTGAGAAAGACACATCAGTAAGGCCTTTTTATCTATATATCATTTATGACTAACATTGTTTATCTGCATGGATTGTGAATTCATTGAAAAAATATGTTAGTTAGCATTTAATGATACCTCAAGAGTTTGTGATTAAAAGCACCTGTGAATTAGTGGTTTCTCCCGTGTACTTTTGCAGATATACGTGATAGGTAGCAATACAAAATTGGGGCAGTGGAAAGTTGAAAATGGACTAAAACTCAGCTATGTTGGTGAATTTGTCTGGCTAGCAGAATCTGTGATACAAAGGAGTGATTTTCCAATAAGATATCCATTTTGAACTTTTCATCTCGAGTTATTGATGAAAATGTGGGGTTATTATTTTCATATGTTGCTACCAGTACTATGGTCAAGCTTTACAATCTTCCTTAACAATTATTTCCACGTACAGATATTGTAAATATGGCAGGTCTGGGAACACTTCTATAGAAAATGGTCCAAATCGAGAAGTGTCTATTAGCGCCTCAAGAAGAGAGGCAAAATATATTTTTCTTTCAGATGGCATGATACGTGTGAGTTGCTAAATTTACATTTACGGGAAGTGGAGATTGTGGTTTACCAGAATTTGATGATTCTAACTTGTTGGTGGTTTGCTTTTCTAGGAAACGCCCTGGCGTGGTGCTGGCGTAGCAATTCCTATGTTCTCTATCAGGTCGGAATCTGATCTAGGAGTTGGAGAGTTTCTCGACCTGAAATTGCTAGTTGACTGGGCTGTAGCATCTGGTTTCCATTTAGTTCAACTTTTACCTATCAATGATACATCTGTGCATCAGATGTGGTGGGATTCTTATCCATACAGGTATAGCAGCACCTTCAAAATCATTGTAGACATTAGATAAACTTGTAAATACCTTATATATCATAAACGCAAACATGGTTTTTACCCTGCAATAAATCAGTTATTGGAAACTGAAAGAACTTGGTATTACGTAATGGACATGATGGAGGCTAGCTCCTTAATTCATAGGTAACCCATTGTAATGCTGTGAAATAACAAGAAAGTATCTAACGCAAAAAAGAAGGCTTCGTTCCAAATGCCAAGGGTACTGCCAATTGCTCTGCATTCTCTCAGTAACTGCCTTCTCCACTATTTTCCTCCCCTTCCTATATATTCCACTTTGTGATCGTGATACTAGAATCTTTCTCCTCTATACTCATTATGCCAGCTGTTCTCATATCAAATACGCATCCTAGTCCTCTCTTTCTGCACATTCACCTCAGTTGAGAGCAGTCCTTGTTGTTTCTTTCTTTGATTATACACATACAGAATTACTGGTGTATAACAGGCTCCAGCAAGCAAGCAGAATAATAATTAAAGGTGTGGGAAATTGAATTTTCTGAAATTAGCTCGAAGTTGCTAAAAAGTCTTCTTTGATCTCCAGTAAGCACCGAAGCAGTATGATGAGGAACCTTCCCTTAAAAGCTCTCTGTTAAAGGGGAAGAACTAAGCCACTTTAGTACTTCACTGAGTCGAACATCCCATAATTTTGGAGAACTTGGGCACCTCATGATACCCAAGTCCCTGTCAATTTCCTTTTAGAATTGGGGCTGGGGGGTGTCTTTGATTTTTAAGTTTGATATTTTCTTTCTGGTTTAAAACTATATCAAATTTTATTTGGATAAGATACAAACAGCATGCAGCATATCACACTATGTCTCTGATGTTAATATTATCAAACTTCTGATGGAAAAATGTTTCTTGTGTTTAATTGTTGTTTCAAGCAAGTCATATACTAATTTTTAGATGCTTGAAGTCCTAATCTGATATATGCTTTTCTTTCAGTTCACTCTCTGTATTTGCGCTGCATCCGTTGTACTTGAGAGTGCAGGCACTTTCTGAGAACATACCAGAGGAGATCAAGGTTATGTTTAGGAATTTCACTCTCTATTGAATAGCATTCATAGCAACTTCGAAATGCTGATATTTGAAATGCTTTGCATCTACTTTAAACAGCAAGAGATTGAGAAGGCAAAACAACAATTAGATGGCAAGGTAATGATCAGATGTTTATATGTATCTTGACATCCTCAAGAAAGGCTATCTGATTTATGCATGTGCATCATTAAATAAAATGCTGTTACGAAGTCTAAATAATACGTTTTTCTAGACAGTCCCAACATTGCTGTTGTTTCAAATAAAATATCAGATTTGAACAAAAAACATTATAACTTGATTGCATTTTGTTTAATAGAGGGGATGTGCAACTAAGTTTGTGAGGATTAGCGGTGAATTATTTTCAGTCTCAAGGTCACTCACTCAGTTTTCATTTCCTTAAAATTGCGTGGACTCTCGACAGGTGGAATTATCTAGGTGTAAGTGATATAAAATACTTCTAATATGTAAGGGAAATTTTTAACAAATACTTATAAGACCCATACATAATGTTGTAAGGTTAGTGTTGAAGGCATGATAGCTGAAAATTGGATGTGTGGCTACAAAATATAAAAGTTAGAACTAGAAATACAATTATTAGAAAGAAAATTGGGGGAGTCCCTATAGTAGAGATGGTAGAAACTTGTTTTGTGTGATACGAACATGCATAAGAAAGATTTGTAGAAGCACCGTTTAAGAGTGAGTTTGTGGTAAATGATATATTTTTGGACCAAATATATGAAAAAGACTTTATGGCGTCAGTTAATCCATGTAGCCGGCCCCACCTAGTGGAATAGGACTTGATTGTTGTTCGCGATATTTTCTGTAAATATATTGTTATTGTCTTCACTATTTCTAGTATTTGCTAACATATTGGTGGACGATAAATACATTTTCCTTATGGTTGGTTAATTTTTTTGGTCCTTACAGGAAGTTGATTATGAAGCTACAGTGGCTACTAAACTCTCAATTGCTAAGAAAGTTTTCAATCAAGAGAAAGATTTGATACTTAATTCGAGTTCCTTTCAGCAGTTCTTTTCTGAGAATGAGGTTGTAGTACTACACATTATGACTGCTTTATTATGTTGGCAAGAAATGCTTTATCTTTCTTATCTTTTCCGCTCCTTTATAATGAATTTTCATAATTGATTATTTATTTTCATTTTAAAATTGCTACACTGACTCAGCTTTATTCTTGATGGTGATAGGGTTGGTTGAAACCCTATGCTGCCTTCTGTTTCCTGAGAGACTTCTTTGAAACATCAGAACGAAGTCAATGGGGCCGTTTTGCTCAATACTCAGAAGATAAGGTATACACCTTCGGTTTCCTTTTTTTTCTTTTTTTTCAACTTTGAAACATATCTTATTAAAACTGTATATTCCCCATTGTTTTGCAGTTAGAGAAACTTGTATCCAAGGAAAGTCTGCATTACGAGATAATTTGCTTCCACTACTATGTTCAGTACCATCTACATTTACAAGTTAGTTATATTGAACCCTACTTTAAGTTCTATATTGCAGTCAAATCACTTAACGCAAAATGTCTTACTGTTTGCTTTCATCTTAATCTGACAGTTGTCCGAAGCTTCAGAATACGCAAGAAAGAAGGGAGTGATTCTAAAGGGAGATCTTCCCATTGGAGTTGACAGAAACAGTGTGGATACTTGGGTTTATCCAAATTTGTTCCGAATGAACACTTCTACTGGGGCACCTCCTGATTATTTTGATAAAAATGGTCAGAATTGGGGCTTTCCTACTTATAACTGGGAAGAGATGTCAAAAGATAACTATGGTTGGTGGCGAGCTCGATTAACACAGGTTTTGGTTTTGAATTCTTGGTTGTCCTGTTCTTCACTGGAAAATAATCTCTGAAAACTTTAGTGTAGAGGCTGAAGATAAGTTTCCTTTTTGTCCATGACAGATGGGAAAATATTTCACAGCTTACAGGATTGATCACATATTGGGATTCTTCAGAATTTGGGAACTTCCAGATCATGCTGTGACAGGTTTAGTAGGAAAATTCCGACCATCTATTCCACTAAGTCAGGTATCCTTATGCTCATTGAAATTTAAAGGGCACTTGATTCAGTGATTCGTCCTGATTCCCTAACTGGCAAAAGAAACTATTTTTTTAGTCAATTTATAGTTTATTAAATGTATTGTAGGAAGAACTTGAAAGAGAAGGAATATGGGACTTTAATCGCCTGAGCCGCCCATACATTAGGCAAGAAATATTACAGGTTAGCATTGTACCTTTTATGCTATGGATGAATTTTCATAATGTGTTAATAATTTACCTTAAAGATGCATCTGCTTTTTTATCTCATGTCTTGTTGATTTTCTTAGTTATAATATATTTTTCAATTCTTGTTTCAGGAAAAATTTGGGTCTGCTTGGGCATTTATTGCAACAGCTTTTCTTAACGAATATGACAAGAACTGTTATGAGGTGATCATACTATTCTGTGCAGATTTGTTTTATATCTATCGCATCTGCTTTATCTTTTTAAATATTGTTTTTGTGTTCTATATGTGTTAGTAATGTATTTCTACACTTTTGGTAGTTTTTATATCTATATAAATATCATATTGATGCTTAGCCGGGTGATAACATATTAACTCTGAATATTTAGATCTACCACTGATCTTTTCTGGTTATCATACTTCAATTCATTTCCCCTTCTCATTTGTGTGTCCGTGTGTATTTAAATTCTAAATTTCACGAGTAAACCATATAAACTTCACAAATTTCTTCAAATCCAGTTTTAGAAATCCAATGGACAGTTTATCTTCGCAATAGTTCATAGCTTGTTTAATGTCTAAGTAAAAGAAGATGGATATGTTTGATTGATGTATTGATTATTGGTATTTTTTCATGATCAAGCAAGTACAGCTATAAGTTGCTGGGTTAGTTGTAATTAGGTAAGAGTGCATTCTTAGTGTCAATCCTTTTGCTTTATTTGTTAAAGATGTCTAATCAATGTAACACAGTACTTAACGGCACCAATTTAAGACAGGTTCAGGGATTTTATCATGTAAAGATGTGAAAATATAATATTTTTTTTTCATTTATGTTGGTTATTTCTAAGCATGCCTTTCTTTCATAAGTTTTCTGTAAATTCTGTTATGACCATTATATATATGCTGTTGTAATTTTTTTTTCTTCATGAATGATAATTATAGTTCAAGGAGGATAGCAACACAGAGAAAAAAATTGTTTCCAAACTGAAAACTTCTGCAGAAAGTTCTCTGTTGTTGGAGAGTGAAGACAAAATGCGGCGTAATCTGATAGATCTTTTACAGGTAGCTTTATCAAATTTGTTTCATGGATTATATTCTTCTTCTCCTCCACCCACTATCTGTCTGTAATGTATTGATATTTACACTGAAAGGTACTGTAAAGCTCAGAATATTTTGACTTAATTTTGATTCACTGGTATTAAGGGTATTTCATTATCAGTAAACCAAATGGATCTCTCGTTTTAAGATACTCGTGATTCCACTGCTGCTAGTGAAAACCGAGTTTCTACAATGATGTGGACTCTCTTATTTATTAGTAGACAATGGATAAAGTTGACACACTTCAATTTTAATATGGCTTTTCTTTAATCTATGTTGTATCCTTTTCTGTCTTCTGAATTATATCTGTGTCCTCTTGATCTTGCAAATCTTACATTATGTTATTTGCTATTGTGTCTTGCAGAATATAGTTCTAATCCGAGATCCAGAGAATCCAAAAGATTTTTATCCACGTTTCAACCTCGAAGATACATCAAGTTTCCAGGCTTTGGATGATCATAGGTACGTTAATAATTCCAATTCCAACTATTATGCTGCTTTTTCATCATTATTTGACACTGAAAACTGATCTCCATCCAAGAAAAATTCCTTTCATATTCTGCTTCCTGACTTCCTTGAGATGTAATCTTACAAGATCTTACTGCTTATCATGCAATACAGCAAGAATGTTCTCAAAAGATTGTATTATGACTATTATTTCCACCGTCAAGAGAATCTTTGGAGGCAAAATGCGCTCAAGACTCTACCTGCACTTCTCAATTCATCAGAGATGCTGGCCTGTGGGGAAGATTTGGGCCTCATTCCTTCTTGTGTGCATCCTGTATGTCAATTATATTCCTTAAGCTTTCATAAACAAGAACCACCTTCTCATTCGTGCGCACGTCTCCTCAAACACACAGACACATACATGTTCAGAATTATGCTTAAGACATTAAAAGGATTTAAATTATTTCATTTTGGGTGGTGTTACATTGAAAGGTTTGACTATAATTTGTTGGTGCAGGTTATGCAAGAACTCGGATTAGTTGGGTTGCGCATTCAACGGATGCCCAATGAATCTGATCTGGAATTTGGTATTCCTTCTCAATACAGCTACATGACGGTAAATTTTCTACATACTATTGCTTATCCTTATTTTATTTTGGAGCGCCTTTGGTCGAACTAAAGGAAGCGTGGTGACTTTTTCTGTCTTCATTGAGGCTTCATGGTTCCATATTAAAAAAAAAAAAATCCAATGGATAATAAATACTCTGAAAAAATATTTTTTGTATTAAGCCTTTAGAAACCATAACTCAAATGTTATCTGGTTGTTATATATAATTTATATATATGCCACATTCAAATATCTTTTTTAGTTTTATGCTGCAAATAATGAAAAGCTAGTGGTTTGTGTAGTTCTTGTAGTTATTTGGTTCTGAAGGCATGTAATCAAAATATTTAGGTTTTTTTTTTTTTGTACTGTGGTAAACCCGGGTTCAGCTTAATCGAGATATAATGTCTGTTTCTGAATTTAGAGGGCTTTTGTAAAATTGTCATTTGATTCGGGAAGTCGTGCCAATGTGCAGGTATGTGCCCCATCATGTCATGACTGTTCCACCTTGCGTGCTTGGTGGGAAGAAGACGAAGAAAGAAGACAACGATTCTTCAAGAATGTGATGGAGTCTGATGAGTTGCCACCCGATCAATGTGTTCCAGAAGTTGCACATTTTATTATAAGGCAACATATTGAATCCCCATCAATGTGGGCAATTTTCCCCCTTCAGGTACATGAAGAAAGACATGATTTCTAAGTTTCGTTTAATTTCCTAGCAAAGACCTCACAGATTGCTCTAGTTTGTTCATGGCGTTGAGAATTTCTTCCATTTTAGTAATGTCCCTTCACATGAAAATCATGACATTCTTAATCTGTTGGACAGGACTTGTTAGCATTAAAAGAAGAATATACAGCACGCCCCGCAATAGAAGAGACAATCAACGACCCTACAAATCCGAAGCACTATTGGAGATACCGTAAGTTTTGTGTGCTTTGTCTTTGCTAAGAGTCCTACAATGATTAGTGGTATGACTTGGATACTAATTATAATGGGGAGTTTGTAATTGTAAGATGAAGAATGCTTATGTTTTACAAGCTCGATTTAGATCTTATCTCTTGGCCACACAGGACTTGGTTTTTTTCCAGTGATCTTAAAGCTAACCTTTTGGAAAACAAGCTCTATTCAAAACATAATGATAACTGATTTGGCATGAATAATGATTATAACAAGGTTTTGTATTGTAAAGTGAAGATTGCTTATGTTTTATAAGCTCAATTCAAGTCTTATCTCTTGCTGATGTAGGACTTGGGTTTTCTTTAATGATCTAAAAGCTTCCAATGATTTCAAAACTAACTCCTTGGAGGACAAGCTAATCTGTGATCATTGAACTATTCTGGTGGAGAATTAAAATATAACCGTCTTGAACTGGTTTCAGGTGTGCATGTGACTCTGGAGTCATTGAATAAAGATAATGAGCTCAAAACCATCATTAAAGATCTTGTACGTTGGGGTGGAAGATCAGTTCCTCTAGAGGATTCACAAGCTGAAGCAAATCTAATCTCAACACCATCAGTAGCAGACACCGCCTCTGAGAAGCAACGGTTGGCCAATACCGGAGAAAAGATCCTTCATCCTTCTGAATATAATGGAATTCCATCATTGACCGCCCGTTGATTGCATTATACTGTCCTTCAATTTAGATTTACATAACCTGCTACGATGAAGAAAACAATAAGGATTCATCCATGTTGTGGCACTTGTTCCCTATGTTTCTATGATGTTCACTTTATAAAGATTCAATAAATTTAGAAGTATGTATATGTCTAAGCATATATGTGCCTATAACATGTAGCTATTGTAATAAAATATTCAATTTTCCTTTATCTAAATAAGCGTCTTGCAAGATAATTGGGGCTTCTTAATGTAAACGAGGAGTCCACACAAATGTATTTATTAGTGTTGGTTAAATTGTAGTACTATTTTTGGTAAAAGAAAAATGATGTACTATTTCTCCCATTTACGGGGTAAAGCTCATTTTAAGGATGCCTTTAACCCGGTTTTTTAAGACTTAAAAGGTACACACACAAGTGTGAATTGCACCATTTTCCGGTGATTGTGAATTTCATCCAAACGAAAGCTTATATTGTGCAACATCTTATTTTATGCTCTCATAATTAAGCAACCACATTTCGATTTACCATGCCACAACTCTACTTGATCCTCTCATCTGCAATTAAATGCAATGCGTTCATTAATATGTTTCCAACCAACTTTGACCGCACACATATCCTTTGAAGATGTGTTCCTTAAAATCATGCGATTTTAAAATGAGGTTTGTATCTCAATATGTGGCAACTTTATCATGTTGTTAATTGAAGCTCAATTTTTACATATATCACCCATACTGTCCCTCAAATACTTTTTTATTCAACTGTGAGTAGATTTAACCCTATTTGCCATTGTATTTTCATTATGCATGTCGCGGTCCCTCCAAGCCCTTACCGTTTTCTACGTCACCGTCTCCAATACAGTATCTTCCACATATTTTGATTTTCATTTTGGAAAAGTTGTACATACAATTTTGAATAAACGAAGGAAACCAAGATATATTTCCTTTGACTCAGATCTCACTATAGCTTTCCATGCGTTTATGATTGTTTTCTATACATATTTTGATTTGACCTCTTTCTCATCCTTATATTTGAGATCTTTGACTTTGCAATCTGTCTTATATCTTGCTTTGACATGTTTTGAGATATGATACCAAAGCAGCAGAACAGTAGAGTTAAGGAAAACTATGACAATAACATTCATTTAGAGCATTATCTCAGTTAGTCAGAATTACCTTGGGAGTGTTACCTAGAGATTTCGACATATCACGCCACTTCTCTAGAGCTCATGCGACGGTTTCTTCCTTCTTAGATATCATATAAGCAAATGCAATTTTCTTCCGAAATAATATAAGCAAATGTAACAGACAAACTCAAGCAACAATAGACGATATTTGTTGGTTTTATAAGTGGAATCCATCACCAACTCAGTTAGAAAAGCATTAAACAATTTTATTAAATCCGAATAGGCCCAAAAAATATCTTTGACAATTTCGGAATCAACAAGCAATCTATAGTTATAAACATACTTATCTTCAACCAAGCATTTCGTGAGATGTTGCATTTCTGATCTTGGACCCCTAATAGACTGTTTAAATTTGTTACATGTATTATAAATATGCTTGATAATAGTTGCACTACGATCATTTATATTCTTCAAAGTGATACAATATTTCTTGGAAGAACCATATCACCTGTCATCTCCTGAACAAATTTCTTCTCTTCTAGTTGCAGGAGTTCTACATATTTATGACCTTGAGATAATTGAGTCAACTCATGTTTATATTCTCCATTCACAACTCTAAGACTCCATAGACCACCACTCAAAATGTCACCTCTCACTCTAAATGTACACTCACATTTCAAGGATGCCGACTCTTTATAGGAACCTCCCCTTTCACATACCAACACAATTTTTTCTTCTTCTTCTTTTCCCCTCATAATCAAATTTTGTAATGACAATAGCGAATGCGAACATAAATTCTATTAGTGAATCATAAATTCTCAACTTCACCTTGAACCCCTGCCAACAACTTGTCTTGTGAAGTAAATTTTATTTCAAAGGCGTGAAATGTAGGCGACAATTAATACAAGACACAACTGGAGGTTGCACCTTGTCTTTGGCATTTGCGTGAGGATCTGTAACTAGAGGTGGAACTTCGACTTTGTCATTGTCAAGAGTATCTGCAATGGGAGGTGCAACGTCCGACTTCACATCAACATGGAGGATCCACAATTTGAGGTGTAGTGTTAAGTTTCAAAATAGCAAGGGGATCAATAGCAACATCCATATTTGAAATAGAGCAAACAATTTAAGAAAACTGGTTTGTTTATGTAAAAACAATGTTCACGTTATAGAATCCGAACTAAATTTTTTTTGAATTGTATAATTCTAACTGCGCCGATGCATAATAACTTAACATGAATGAAATGAAAACTAAGAGAAAAAGAATGAGGACAGTTATCAAAATGATGAATTCAAAATATAAATTATAAAATAGCTTAACGTTAATTATTTTTATGATGACACATGATGAGTTTATGGTCATTGATGAATTTTTTTTTGGGTGTTAACCCTACGATTTTATGGACAAGTGTACCCTGGTAATCTAGAGTTCGTCTGTATGATAAATATAGTCTGATCAACGGTTGTTTCACCTAGGAATGGAACTAGGGTTTACCTGAACGCTTCGTCCTTTGGTAAAACTCCTTAACAACTTGAATCCAATTGCATGCTTGGTTTTCATTGATGGAATTTTGCCTATAGTATAGCAATTAGGGGTGTTCATGGGTGCGAGTTGACTCGTAAACTTGATGACCAAACTGACCAAACCCGCTAATTACTCGAACCAAACCATTTACGGGTCTAACCTGAGTCAATCCGTCAAGTTTGTTTCATGTACTTGGTTTATGTTTCTAGAACAGTGGACCCAACTGCTATGATTATATTATTATTTTAAGTAGAAAAACTTAATAAGATGTCTATTTTTATTTTATCTCAACTTAATCTTTACCAAAAACTATTACGAGCCCAACCTAACCCTAATTTCGGTTACAATAAATTCTCATTCTAAACCATGTTTTTTTTTTAGAATTTTAAAAAGAATCTACCAAAAATCCATTTTTTATTTTAGACACACGACCCAAACCCAAACCATTCAAAGGCGGGGTTGGATTGGTTTAAGTTTGATAGTGAAAATACGTGTTGGGTAGCGAACCCAACCTGTTGAAAGTTGAACGGGTTGGATTACATATTTGTCCAAACACAACCCAACCCAACCCGTGTAGGGTACACCCCTAATAAAGATGAGTCAAGGCATTTTCATTCATTCCTTATTAAAATTTAATGGATATTCTGAACCATAATGTATAGGTCAATTATACATAATAAATAAAGTGGAATAAAGTTATAATATTATGTATATTTATTATTTTTTGGTAATATTTAAGATATTATATTTTAAATAAATTATTTAAGAATATTCCATGAATTTCACTAAATTATTTTTATTGAATTTTATACTATATATACTTACTTACTATAATATTTAACAAATGTCTTGTATTTCAAAGTTAAATGTATTGATGCATAATATATATTTATAATATTTAATATATCATATTATGAATTTACATAAGTTATAGTAGTTTTTTTTAGGAATAAGTTATAGTAGTTGTTGTAATATACATTAATTGGACCCATTTGGGGTTGACCTAGTGGTTGACTTGGGATCTTGGAGTGTGCTCCTCTCAAGGTCTCAGGTTCGATTTCCTCTGGTGCCAATTTCGGTGGGCAAGTCCATACGGAGCTTTGCTTTGGCTTAGAACGGAGCCCCCACAAGTGAGCGGTGGGATTGGTCCCCTCGAATTAGTCGGTCCTTGGATCGGATACCGGGTTATCAAAAAAGAAAATATACATTAATTGGATAATATTTATCATATTTTATTATGAAAGTAATATTTTTTTTAACTAAATGTCAACATTCAGTCAAAACAAAGTAAAATTCAACAACAATGGTATAATTAATTAACTATGTTCACATTTATTATATAGAAGATTCACTAGAAATAATAATAAAAAAATCATGTTCACATTTATTTTGAATTAATTTAAAATCTAAGTCAATGCCTATAAACATTTTATTTATCATTTAATAAATTCAGATGTCAATTTAAATTTTATTATATCAAATCTCGTATACTTGAGTTAAATAATTTTTTTCTATTATTTTTTCTATAAATTCTAAATATATAATAAATGTAAAAATAGGAATTAATTCAAGGTATCAAATATGTCATCTATTATCTATTTGACTTTTAAATTTTGATGAAATGTATTTAAATATTTGTTTTATATTAAAAAACTTTTAACAATAATGATATTAATAAGTAATTACACAAATAATAAACAATTTATTTATATTAAAATGTCTGGAATATCCATGCCTCAACTAACAATTTTTTTTATAGAAGTTATTTTAACATTTTATAGAAATAAACCATATGATACAAACATTTATTTTTACAATGATACAAAACATTAATTGACAATCAATTTTATGAAATATATATCACATAAAGGCTGTTCCTTCTTTTTTATTTTTTATTTTAATCTTTTGATGTTTTAGCTCTTGGCACAAGTATTCATATAAATATTTGTATGTTTTGGACTAAAAAGTCCTTAGTTATAATTAAATTCATGTGATAAGCCAAAAGTCACAACTCATTTACTCCATCTGTTTCAAAATACATGTCGCAATTTTTCAATGTGCATTATTCACATATAGTTTACTTTGACCATATTTTTAATTAATATATAAATACAAATGTTATCATGTAAGATGTTGTTTGATTTGTCTCAATAAATATTTTCAAAATATAAAAATTTTATAATTTTTTAGTATGTATAAATTAACAATATTGATGGTCAAAGTTGTGTATTGACATGTGTGCAATGATTGACTGTGAGATGTATTTTGAAACGGATGGAGTAATAGTATTATGGTGTGTTTTTTAACAAGGATAAACCTGAGAAAAATATTAAATACAATAAAACATCAAATATTTTGAAATATATTAATGGAGGGAGTATAAGTATGATTTTAATACAGTTATACAGTCCCCTCAAAAAAAAAAATTTTAATACAGTGTCCGTGCAAAACTTTGTCAATAAATCACAAATCGTCCATTTTATAATTTTTAAGATAGATATATCAACTAAACTCAACTATTTTTTAATGGCCTAACGATTTTTTTTTTTTAAATTAATGATCTAAGGTTTATAGTTGATTAACGAAGTATCATATCGTAGGAAAAATAATAATAATGTACTATCATACATATCAATTTTTTTCTTCTTTTTTTCGTGCATATCAATCAAACCCTAAAAGTGTAAAACTGTTGTGTAATATTGCAAATGTTAAGGTGCACTGAAAAGTTTTATCGCACCAAATCAAGAGCACCAAATCAAGAGCAGTTTTATATTGAAGACATTTCATCCACCACAAACTAAAAAAAGAAAAAAAAAATGCCAAGTATGCAGTCAATGAAACAAGAGGTTTGATTTGACCACAACCTATTTTTTGGTCACAGCAGTTGTCACATTCAGATAGGACCAAGAAATATAATTAGAAGTTAGAGTTTAAACGTTGTTAGTTAGTTAATGTACTAAATTAAAACGTTTCATATTTATACAAAATTAAAATGAAATTTACCGTTTGTGTAAGAGAATATGCCAAATGTCGTTATGGTGGTTACATAACCAAAAATAGTAACAATAATAACGTGAGGAGAAAGATATGAAGAGGAAAGGGTGGAAGGGTTGAAAGGGTTTGTTTGTGTTTTAGAAGAAGTAGGGAAGGATATCAACGGTGGGAGAGTGGGAGTGAAAGTCGAGTTTTATTTCGATATTACTTCGGCGACGGTTTGATTCTCTCGCGCTCCCGTTGCTTCTTGTTTCCCTGAATACCTTTTAACGGTGTGTTCAGGGTATGTTTCTCTCCTTTTGTTTTGTTTTGAAATCACTATGGTACTGCAATTATGGTCGCAATATTAAGGATTTTGATGTCTCTGCAAGCGCATTGTGACCACAATTATTTTATGGTAGCGCATTGTAAAAGAAAAGAATGGAAATGTTTTTTTTTTTTCTTTCTATAGTTTAGTTTCGGCATTTTAAAATTGATTAAGAAGTCATTCGTTACATTTTAACGGATGCCTTCTATATGCTTGTGCGACATGTGATTGTTATATCGGTATGTGTTTCATGATTTCACATAAAATTTCTTTAACATTGTCGACATCAGATTTTTGTTTCGATTATGAAATGAAAATTGTGGTAATTCATGTGTTGCAGAGAAGGATACATTGTTTCTCTATTGTATTAAATTCTATGGATAAAATTGCAGATATTTGGTTTTATTTACATTTTGTGGTTGGGGAAATTTGCAGGTTAATAAGGGATTCAAGAAAAAATATGCAGAGTTTGCCTGCTCTTCTGTTAATTTGGTATCCAAAGTGTAAGCGATGAGTCCAGCTAGCATTTGATTTTTACCCCTAAAATCAATATACACAGTAAGAAATTTGTTTGTATATCTGTTTACTTTTGTTGTTGATGTTCTTGTATGATAAGAAAAGATAAAGACCTAAGAAACACCAACATAGACACGACTAGTAATTTGAGAAAATTGAATGTAATCACGTGTTTTCATTCCTTTAATATGAATTGTTGTTATAAAACGTTGACAACATATACAAACACCAAACATAGTTTGAGAAAATGTCATAATTTAATATAATCACATGTCTTTGATTAGAAATGTTCGTGCTACATTTAACACGTTTTCTAGTAGTAATTGTTCAATGATATAACGAATGTTTGAATATTTTCTAGATACTATTAGTGTTATACCTATTTTAGAGAAGAGTTTAAAACTTGAATGATTGTTTTTGAACATTGCAGATGTCATCATCGCCTTCAGAAAACTAACATTGTTGTGAGGGGATTTGGAATGCACTGCTGCTATTCTCACCTGGATGAGATTATTTGAAATGGCCGTAGCCATTGATCAACAGCACCATGGATTTAAGCCATTTAGTCGATCCCAAAGATGCAAACTCCAATCCTTTGGTCACCTTGATTATAACAACATTCTTGAACTCAACCAAACTACTTTTCTAGCATTTCAAGCCGATAATATTCACCGCAGTTTCTCCACTCCATGTCTACCCTTAACCGGGGCAGAAGATCTCAATCCTCCTCATCCGAGGATTGAGATCGTTCGTGGAAGTGGAATTCCGGTACATACTCTAGTCGTTGAGGTTGCAGTTGCTATGGCCTCAGGTATTCAACCTATTCCTCTCCCCAGCGGACTTGGTGGTGCCTATGTCTTTCATAACCAAAATGGTAACAACATTGCTGTAGCAAAGCCTGTCGACGAAGAACCTTTTGCCTTGAATAACCCGAAAGGGTTAAAAAGCACTACTCATGAAATGCTAGGTCAACCGGGCTTAAAGCAATCTATTCGAATAGGTGAAACTGGTATAAGAGAATTAGCTGCTTATCTACTTGATCATGGAGGCTTTTCCGGTGTGCCTCCAACTGCTTTAGTTAAATTCTGTCATGCTACATTCTCTGATTCTTCTGCCACAGTTAAACTCGCCTCACTCCAACGCTTTGTTGGTCACGGTTTCGATGCAGGAGAGTTAGGCCCTTCTTTCTTTTCAGTTGATTCTGTTCACCAAATTGGTATTCTAGACATTAGGCTTATGAATCTTGATAGACATGCAGGGAATATGCTTGTTATGAAACATGATCACAATAGTTTTGTTAACGGTGTTGCTGTCACCGATCTTGTTCCGATTGATCACGGCTTTTGCTTACCCGAGTGGTTGGATGATCCTTATTTTGAGTGGCTGCATTGGCCACAAGCCTCAATTCCTTTCTCTGAATCAGAACTTGAGTATATTTCAAACCTTGATCCTTTTAAAGATGCTGATATTCTAAGATCCGAGGTTCCTTCGTTGAGAGAATCGTCTATTCGCGTCCTTATCGTTTGCACGGTTTTCTTGAAACAAGCTGCTGCTGCTGGCCTTAATCTTGCTGATATAGGACAAATGATGACAAGGGAATTTCGCGGAGGCGATGAATCGTCAAGTGAATTGGAAAATATTTGTTTGAAAGTCAAGGCTAGTATCAACAATGAGAATGAAAAAGAAAAAGATGAAGGAGAGACTATTTGTGGAATTGGTGGCATTTCTTTTGGTGACATGAACAAAGGTGAATGGGAATTGTTTCTGGAGAATTTTAACAAGTTTGTGATTGGAGTTTTTGAGGAAAAGAAGTGTAAGAATTGAAGAAGTTGAAAGAACATCATGGAAAGTTGATGAATGTTATTAGGAAGATAGGGAACCAAAGCAAGAGATGATGAATCACATGAATCACTGTCGCTTATAATTGCTTGTACATTATTAATATTGTCAAAAAAAATTAGTGTTAGGTCGTGTAAATGGAGAGGATCTTGACTCCATGTAGATATGAAGTACCTTATGACAAAGATGGAATAGTGACTGGTTTAGCTTCTAAAGCCATCCTTTCCATTTTGCAACTATGTCTTTGTTGCATTTGTCTTTCTTTATCAAAATAGATTTGTACACTAAGTGGTTTCTATAACGTGTGATTATGTAAAATTTTTATTTCAGTGATTCAAATTGTAATGGGATCAACTGGTTATGTAAATTCTATCAATGTGTACTAGTTGATGTTACTTATATATACTTGTGCACATATTTTCATAATTTCTAGTCTAGCCATAATCTTAAAATTTTATGTATATTTCATCTCTTTGAATGTTTATGTCAAGAGTGATTAGGAATGTGCTTGGGGGAGTCACGATCCTTAAAAATTACGATTTCAATTGTTTTTATCTACTTCATGGTCTAATTCATTAGACCATATATTTTTTTTTCTCAAAAAAATAGAGTTTGATCTGTCAAGTTTTTAGCAACGTGGTTGAAATTTGAAGTATGGTTCGTGGGACAATAGATACTCCAAGCATTGTAATCGGGGATTATAATGGATCATCATATCTAAATTTAAAGAGAGGAAGAACCCTAATTTCTAAATCAGCCATTTCTAAGAGCATCATACTCCTGTTCAAACTCTAAAATCAACGCAACAAATCTCAAACATAAAAAAATCTTTGATAGCTTTCGGGATGAATGAGTTTGAAGTCCTGCAAAATGATCTTCGAAAGTGCAAATTATGTTATGTAGAATCTAGAAAATATGGCTATGGACTTCAACATGGCTGAACCAAGAAAATTGGAGGCCCTGATCAAATATTAAAAAAGAAAAAACTAGGGATACATACTAATGGTGCGACAATCTAACACATCAAGCATTATAGTCTAACAGTAAATGCTTATATGTTATCACTTATATGTCCCATGTTCAATTCCCACAACCATTGATTTTACAATTTATATTAGTGCTTCCATTTAACTGTTATTTAAAGTTGATTTTGAAAAAGTTTATGACTATGTGGATTGGGGCTACCTAGATACCGTGATGGACTGAAAGTCATGGCCGAGTCTGACATTTTTACCGGGTACACTGTTGGTATGCAAAATCGAAATGTTGTTACCCATCTTCAGTTTGTTGACGATACTTTACTTTTGGGGGTTAACAGTTGAGCTAATGTCTGTGCATTGCAGGCAGTTCTAGTTCTCTTTGAGGTGATGTCAGGATTTAAGGTGAACTTTCATAAAAGTATGCTAGTTGGGGTCAATATATCCAAGTCCTGGTTGATTGAGGTGGTGATTGTGTTGAGTTGTAAAGTGGGAAAGGTG
>Ga0099826_10000445_pt1 | contig 19774 bp, 25 predicted proteins | sample Mtrugardesep15_FD_76830 | JGI IMG/M metagenome (GOLD analysis project Ga0099826, IMG submission 76830) | Root nodule microbial communities of legume samples collected from California, USA - M. trunc garden sep15 | ecosystem: Host-associated > Plants > Roots > Nodule | place: USA: California... | reverse complement strand
TACTTAGAGCTTATTGGTCTCTAAAAAACAGATATCTTGAGTAGGATTTTTTATTATAATTTAAATTTTGTTATTTAGATACATCTTTTGTTTTATGTATTGCCGGGGCCTATTACAGCACATCAGGAGCATGAATCCCACGGACTAGATATCCTACCCAACAATAATCTCTCTAAAACTTCACATATTCCCTCCCGTAAGAGGTTACTAAGTTAACTAGAATCAAGAGAGCCATTACTCTTGATACTAAAGAGAACCTTAATAATAGAAAGAACAGTACCTCCCTAACCACACCTATATGGTACATAATTCTACCGATTATTAAGGTCTCTAAAGAGATGACAATAAAAATAAATCGGTATCTTTTAAATAAGAGTCCGATGAACCCTATCAAGATAAAGATCAGCTATATCTTTCGTATTGCTCTTGTGTGTCTCAGCAAGTATCTAGCAAATAATACTAACCTTGAAAGACAGATTAAGATTATAATTACAAGCAGTAATGACTCTAGCCTAAAAAGGGAAGAGGTTCATACTCTACCTAATCTAGATACTCTGAAAGGGAAAAATAAGATTAAACCCCTACAAAGTAACATAGACCGTGGAATTACCACAAGAGTTATCCCACTTACTCTTCTAAAATATAGCACAACTACCAAGATTCCCGTTAAAAATAACATTAAAAGAAGATACACCTTTCAAGAAGGTATATTAACCACTAAGTAAGGTCCTCTTACTATTAATGCTAAAATAAGGGAAAAACACGAAGATAGCGGGTTGTTTCTAGAATATCTAATAAATAGTAATATTACTCTTATTAGATATATAAGGAACAGTTAGGATTTTCTTGTGATAATCACAAACAGATATGCTAAACTAACTTTAATTATACCATGAGTATAACTACAATCAGCAAGGTAAACAATACCCGATTAATACCTCCAGTCAAAGATATCTTAGCTACAAACCTGTAGTATCAGACATGCTGTGCTAGAAAAGCATTAACCGAGTATAGCCAAACCTCACACTGCTGAGCTATTATAAAGAAGAGCTCTACCCAGACATTTGGACAAAGACCCCCGAATCTAATATTAAGATGCCTAAATACCTTTCTTATAAACCTCGTGTTTATAATAGAAGTAGATAGTGTTAATATTACAAGGAAGGCCCCCGTTGCCCACCATCTCTCTGAATAATAGATTCCAGAGATCTCTGTCGGTATTCGAATATTCTTTAAGATCCAAGTAAAGAAGATTATAACAAACCACACCTCAACTCCAACCAAGAAGATCAAGACAACGCTCTTCTGATTGTTGTTAAAAGGTGAGTAAGCCCCTCCATACAAGGTCTTGTAGATCACCGCAGAATATAGGAATGTTAAGTAAAGAGTGACAATTACTCTAAGAAGCAAGATTGCATTTACCCCAGAGTAAAACCCACTCTCCAGGATAAGCTCCTTTCTTAACATTCCCCTGGAGAATCCTACCCCACAAAGAGATATAAGAGTGATTGCCATCTGTGCGTTTATAAATGCCCCTAGATTGCCACCAAATCTCCACTTCCGGAAGTTCTGGTTCTGACAAAGATGCATAAGATATCCAATCTGCATAAACAAGAGTCTCTTAGCGAACCCGTGTGCAATTAGCAGAATATACCCCACCTTAGCATCTCCTAAACCTATGACCATCACCCTCAGCCCTATCTGAGATATTGTGCTGTAAGCAATAAGCTTTTTTACTCTTGTCTCTACTAGACCAGCTAACCTGCCAGCTAATATAGTAAAAAGCCCAATAAACAACAAAATATTCATTACAGCTCGACTTGTTGTTACGTCCACATGAGTCATTAAGACTACAAGTCCGGCCGTAACTAAGGTAGAACTGTGTACTAGGGCTGAGGTCGGGGTTGGAGCACTCATAGCCTTAGGTAACCACGCACTAAACGGAAGCTGGGCACTCTTTGTTAGGCAAAACACTAAGACACAGAAGGCATCTACTATTCTAAGTGGATATAGTGACGTATAATGCAAATAAAGTGAGCCTCTAACATATATAAACAGGTAAAAATCACCCACTCGTATAGTTAGTGCAGTATATATGGCATTATTGGTTCCCTCTCAAGCCTGGTAGTAGTTAATTATAAAAAAACTAGACACCCCTAATCTCTCCCACGCGAGGATAAGAGAAATAGGGTTTCTAGCAAGACACAAGGCAATCATGCTTAACATAAAGCAAAATATGACCAAAGAGTAATAACCAAAGTTAAACTCCTTGTTTATATAATACCCTATATAACACAAAACCCTGCAAGAGACTACTACTACCAAACTTAAGAATACCTGCGTCAAAAGATCCAGTCTTAGGCTAATAGAATACCTCTCCATCTCAGATAGCTGACACCAAGTAAACCATCCCCCAACACCAAAACCTATAATCAAGATAAAAGCTAGGTAAAGCATTAGGTAGAATACCTATAAATTATTACTCTGCCACAATATTACTCAAAAGAGTTATCTCGTAGGCTAGGACAGAGGACAGACCTATGGGAAGAACCAGCACCGCACCCACCCTACTCGCTCTGGTCACCCATAAAAACCTGGAAAAATGTCTCGAGGTGTAAGTGCTAGTAACCCATCATAAGCTAATGAGTGGATATAACCAGACTTAACGCACTCTGTAAAGGACACGGGTAGACCAAACAGAGTATAGGTACCAGCATTATGAAAATAGGTGTACTGGCACCAATTCCCAAATGTCTTAACATAAAGGTGTCACCCCACTGGCTGTATACCTGCGTGTATCCAAATGAGGATATCACTTCAGGGATACAAGGGATGAACCTTAGCCATCCACAAAGGTAAAGTGTACTCTGGGTAACAATAAAGTATTGTATCAGTACTAAGAGGAAGGGGTACAAAACTGTGACCAGCATAAGTACTGAAAAACAATACATATATAACCCAAGGTAATACTCTAACCTTTGTACTTAATAAGACTATTGTTAGTATAAAGAGCATTGTGGCCTAAATCTACACCAAGAAGCCTAGGTTTCAGACTACTCACATGAGTTTAGCCCCTAATTGCCTCACTGGTCCATGATCCACCAGAAGAAGGCTGGCATTGTGGTTACCTCCAGGCAGAATGGTATAAAGGCATGATTTATACCGCAGATTTCTCTGCACTGGCCATAATGAACACCTACCTTCCTTGTGTGGACCGGAACTACACTAAGTAGGCCCGCCACGGCGTCAACCTTTGCCCCCATTGTTGGTAAAGCGAAACTATGGATAACATCCCTACTTGTAACATTAAACTGGACCAAAAGCCCGGTTGGTAGTACAAGTCGGTTATCCACCTCCAGGAATCGCTTCTCGCCCACATTTATATCCTCCGGCGATACTATATACATATAAACCTCATCTTCAAAAAGATCAGAGATTTCATATGTTCAGTATCACTGGGCGCCTACTACCTTAACAATCAAACCTACCCGAGTGTAGGCTCTATACTGATATAGGAGAGTTATTCTTGGGTAGGACATAATTGTTAGGGCCAAGATAGAGAATAAGAAGGCAAAGGTCTCGGCCTTGTTCTTTCGATGAGACATATAATGTGTAACCCCCTTATAAATTAACACATAGGCTATTCTTAAAAATACCCTTATAAGGAAGAAGCACATTAGAGTCCATACTAAGAGGACGAACCCAGTGAGGCTAGTCTGAAACCTGTTCGCGGCCTTCACGAACCAGGCGTTCGTCTTAGCCTAGGACAACGGGCTAATAGTACAAGAGCCCGTTAACTTTCTGATTGCAAGTCAGACGTTCTCGGCTTAAACTAGGGCCCTACAGTAGAAAATCTCATAGACTTCTATTACGCTGGCATTAACCTCCTGATCCGAAGTCAGTTGTTCTTAATTGAACTAAGCCAACTTAGTTTATACCATCCACTTAAGTTTTCCTAAGTACGACTCCAAATAAACTCTTCCAATAACAAGAATTATGACCAAAAGAAACGTAATACTATTAGTCGCTAGGATACATCCTAATAATAATACGATCTCCAAGTCAAAAATCACAAATATTAAAAGAATTACAAAGAAGTGTACTGAAAAACTAGAGTGAAGGTTGCCTACTGCCCTAAACCCCCTTTCAAAAGCGGTTAACTTATTCTTCTTGTAAACCTTATATCTTAATAGAAAATTTACAAGATAAAGAATTAGAGCAAGGGTAAAGCTGAGCACTAGTATTATTATAATTACTAGACATAGCTGACCTTTTACAGCAACTCCACATCATCAGTGTGGCGTGATTCTTTCACCACAGCTATTTATAGGAGTATGAACACTAGACCCACCCTGAATACAGTGAATATTATTAACTTGTTTCGTCTGGGAAAAGTTTCTCTAGACAAAAACAGTCCATATCCAACAAACAGGTTGAGAGCTAGTAAACCTAAAGTGAATGCCCCTAATAGGGCACCCTCCCTTATTAAAGAATAAAGGGAGAGAATCTTTATATAAAAAGGCAGTCCACCGGGAGCCCCTATTAACATAAAAAACACCTCATATCTTTTTAGGAGTCGTCTGCTTAGTACATTAAATATAACCCATATGTAGAGAGGGTAAAGTACCAGACAGGTAAAAAGCTCCCAACACCCTAATAAGACTATGAAGTTTCTTCTTGATGTTATTAGAAAAAAGATAATCCCTATTGTTGATCGAGAGTGAATACCCTGAAACAACGGAATTACCCTTCTAATAAATAACAACCAGCTCCACACTCCCCTTATTAATAAAGGTAGAATAAACAGGTAGGGTAATTTCTGGTATGTTAATATCCAGATTGCTCTCTCCCGACTTAGAAGAACAATCTTATTCATCCAGAAATGAAAAGGTGCAAAACCACCTTTCAAGACCAATATAGCTACTAAAAAGCTATTTGATCCAATAACCAGAAAGGTAACCCTACATACCTCCTGAATAGCAAAATAATAGGCCAGAGAGGCAGATGGGGACCCGGCCATCTTTATCTTAGTTAGCCCTACTATTGTTACTATGGTTAAGACTCCTCACCACAACACTAAAGATACTCTTATTAACAGTATCACTCTTAGCATTGTAATAAAGATGAACAACATGTTTTTTAGATAACACGCTATTACGCTAATCATGTTTTAGAACTTACCCTCGGCACGTCTTTTTTCCTACACCCACTAATCTTCGGGGCTTGAACCCGACGTGTTATGTTGCTTACACTAGGGATGCCCCTTTAAAACAGGAAGAAGAGCACAGATAGGGTTGGCAAAAGGCCGCTGATCATAACGGCCAGGCCTGTTACCCTGTACATCTTTGTTCTTCCCTTAATGAGTCGTGTCAAAACAAAGAAGTTGTAGTAAAGAGCCAGAATAAAGTATCCAAATAAGAAAACTATCATCAGGCTCTCTACACTCAACATCCTTGTTAACAACATTAACTCACCCCAAAAAGACAAGTAAGGTGGGATCCCCGTGTTGGCTAACAGGGTGAGGCAATAAGTTACCGCCAGTAGGCTAGAAACTCTAGAGACGCCACAGGTGAAGTAGACTACTCGCGTCCCTCTACCATGTGATATTTCACCTATTATAAAAAATATTAGGGTTGAAATATACCCGTGGGAAAGAGACACCATATAAGACCTAGTGAATATCCCGGGGGACACCATCATAACCCCTCTTATAACCAGGTTAATATGACACACAGAAGAATAGGCCGCGAGCTGCTTAGTATCTCTAGACATTAAAGATGCCACTGGTCTCGTGACATACCCTATTGTGGCTAGGATTAAGACTCAAGAGGGGTTTCTCCCTCTTCATCTACACACCTTAAGTGTGCCGTAGAGTCCTACCTTTAGGAGTAATCCTGCAAGTAGTATTCTTCCCGTAGTTGGGGCCTCCACGTGAGCTTTAGGCAACCACCTATGAAACCCAAATAGAGGAGACTTAACTAGAAAAAGTCCTATCAGGAACGCTCTTATAAGAGGAGATATCCAAAAAGTAGGGGACTCTAAGGTCATAATTACATATAAAAAAGATATACCGAATACCCCGGTATAGACTAATATGTAATACAGGGCTCTAATCTTTTCAGGCTGCATCCCATAATAGTGAACTATTAAGATAACAGGAAGTCTTACTAACTCGAAGGTTATATACAGTCTTAATATCCTCTGGGCCCCAAAAAACAAAACCCTGAAGCCCACAGTGAGACTCCTAAGAACGCGAAGAACCACATGTCTCTCGCTGAGGCTGATTAGTCCTATGGAGAAAAGGGCTATTACTCTTAAATTTAAAGGGACTCAACCCCTATAATAGAATCTAACCCCTCTCCAACCCCCCAATAAGAAACTTGTTGAGAACACCCAGCCTAGCAAGAAAATTCCTACCGGCCACGTTAACCTCCCGATTACAAGTCGGTTGTTCTTTTCTTAAACTATAGTGACCGGTCATCAAGCTCGCCTTATAAGTAACATCTTTGTGATGAACAATGTTAATAAGTTCATCAGTAAAAGGTTACATATAAGAAGAGCCAGATTACGTCTACAAAATGCCAGTAGACTACACAGGACTCAAATCTGATGTGCCGTCTTCGTGTAAAGTGGCAGTTATACAAGCGATATAGGTTAAACATAAGAAACATGTGTCCAAAGATAACATGTAACCCATGGAAACCAGTACCGAAGTAAAAACACCTGCCAAAGATGCCGTCCCTCATTCTGAAGGTTGCCTCCCGATACTCTACATACTGAGCCCTTTCGAAGAGGAAGGCCAGTATCACTGTGAGTACCAGTCCTGGCTTAGCGTCCTCCTTACTTAGTAAGGCGTAGTGTGACCAAGTCAAGGTCGCCCCTCTTCTCAATAATACTACCGTATTAAAGAGTGGGATACCCAGGGGATTGATTGGTACCACTCCTATTGGAGGCCAGACACCCCCAATCTCGATTGTTGGCGATAACGCCCTGTCGAAGAATGCCCAGAAAATCCCGAAGAAAAACATAGCCTCACTCAAGACAAATAGTGAAAATGCAAACCGAATTGCATCCGCTATGTGTCTTGTATGGTTGCCAGCGTTTCTCTCCAAGATCACTGTGTAGCCCCACAACAGTACCGTGGCAAAAAGCCTTCCCCCCGTTAACACTAGGCCGGATATAATGCCATACTTCATAAAGATCACAACGGACCTTATGAAGCCTGCAACCTGGACCCTAATCCAAAGAGGGTAATAGCTTCGCCCAACGGTATACTGCCGGACATACTTCATATTAGACTGACATTTAAACACTACATCTAGTACATAACGTTAAGTCAGTTGGCGCAAAGCGTGCTTCCTTTTCTAAGATAATTGAGAGTTATCCGAAAAGGCGCTTAGCATTTACCAATAACCACTTTCGATAATGTGATTCATCACTCACAAAATAACGGTTATACCTCCCAGGAAAGACATCTTCCCGTAAAGACACAAAAATACCATGTCGAATTTCTATAAAATAACCTCTTCGACAACACTCTATAAACCCAACAGGATAGCCAAAAGCACCAAAAGAATTGGCTTCTAGTAGTCCCTTAAGTAGTGCCCGGTTATATTCTGCCTTTAATAACATCGCGAGAGTACCGGCTGCCTGGTACTCTAGGGAATCTATGGTGTTACTCCAGATTATTATATAAATTAACTTTCCTAATCAAAGAGGAACACCAGCAGAAACCCTTACAAACTTTGCTGCCCCTAACAATATCACAGGCTTAATAATGACTATCCTCCCACTATAGCCGTAGATGATTGCCAGGAGCAACTTATAAATGAGAAGCTTCTTACTAATCACTCCGATTAGCAAGAAGATTCTAATAAGCACTCACTAACCTCAGGTGCTTCAAACCTGCATTCTCAACTTAAACTAGGAGCACTACTTGAATAGGCGCTAACCTCGAGTTTTGGAGACTCACGTTCTTGGGGACTTAAACTAGGCCTACTTACTTGAACCACCTCCGAAGAAAGCGCCAGAGATCCTTCGCTACCTTCCTGTAAGAACAGCCGTGCTCTGGTTCCCCAAAGCCATAACCGTCCCCCACAGGAAGAAGGCGATGAGCTCGCCACTCTGGCGTACCCTCCCAGAGGGATCGTCGTGGCCTTCTCCCAGAGGCTCAAACTGGGCCTCCACTATACCTCCACCCGTCACCCAATTGTGCTGGGCCCTCGTCTCCCCATGAATCAATAATGGCCTTCTCTCACTTCACAATCAAACTGACAATCCAGTCATATAACTGCGATAAGAGAGAAGGCACGTTAGATTCAGCGGAGCCTATTAGGGTAAAAACCTCCCCCACCAAGACATTTCACCCTATAAGGGTAAGATGTAAAGTGAAGAAAATTAATACCCTAATCTGGGCCACCAACACGTAAGGCTGAGAGATAGGAGCAGTTCCAAGGTACCTCAACCATGCCTGGAAAAATAGAGCCTCAACCCAGACTAGTCTTGAAAGACCAGTTCTAGGAGAAACTCTATTTGCCGTATAAGGGTATAGGTAGAGTACAATAATTCTTAGTGCTATAAGAATTACCCCCACCCCCTTAGAAGGCACTCTCCGGAGGATTGCATACTGTGCAGTAAAGTACCACTCTGGCACAATATGAACCGGAGAAGACATGGCGTTAGCCTCCTCATAAAGCTCCACCTCTCTCAGCGCGTATGGCCACCTCACCATAAGGAAAAGGGCTACAAGGTAAACTACCAGGTTTATTGCGTCCTTTCTCCAGTAATAAGGGTAGAAGGTTACCTTCCCCAGATTACTGTGTGTAAGGGCTGGTCTTGTACTTCCTGTGTTATGTAGGAAGTTAAGATGAATAACTAGTAGGCCCAGCACTAAAAATGGTAGAATAAAATGAACTACCAATATAGTCTGATAAGTTACCCATCTTATACTGTACCCTCCCCACACAGAGTACAAGACCCGCTCCCCCACGAGAGGTACAACCCTTAATAACCTGGTAATTACCATTGCAGCCCAGAACCTTATCTGAGATCTGACTAAGACGTAACCTGTGAAAGCAGCACCTATAATGAGCAACATTATAGTAATACCACTGTTCCAGGCACCTCGTAGTCGATAGCCCGAGACTGCCAGATTCTTATAAAGATGTAGGTAAAGCAAAATAAAGATCACACTAGCATTATTGCTATGTACAATCTTCATTAGCCAGCCTAACTGCACCTCATATAAGATAAACTGGATAGCCTCGAACCTCTCTAGGCTGTTATAATTGAGCAGAAGTAATAGACCAGTTACAATCTGCACAACTAGAGACAGACCTAGAAAAGACCCCAGATTCCAGGCATAGCCTAGAGTAGGTGAGCAGGCATAAATTACGGCTAGGTTTCGTACGTAATTTACCCTGCAACACTAACTAACTGATCCAGAGTCAGTCGTTCTATTTAAACTAGGTTGCAAGAACTCTATCTAAGCACCTAACCAGAGCCCACTAACCTTCTCCTCGTAAGGGAGCTGTTCTATAAGTTCAAACTCGGGACTCTAGAGAGATTCTAAGTAGGAAACTACGAGTGTCATAAATACAAAGGATTGTACTACATAAACAAATATCTCTAGTAATAAAAGCAGTGATATAAAAAGTCTCACTTTATAAATCAATAAGATAATGAAATGACCGAGTCTTACATTAATAAATACTCGAAGTGTTAGAGTTAGAGGTCGAAGTGTTATAATAAATACATTGAATAGGAAAAGTGCACCACTTACCAGTACTGATTTATTGTAAAATACTTCTGTATCATAAGGGATAGCTAGATAACTAGTTAACCAAAAAGAAACTGACACCAATAATATAAAAATTGAGGAACCTAAAACAAAAATATACGGTACAACCCCTATTAAAATTATACTAATAATGATTCTTGCTAGTATACTAAGATGATTATCAGAAGATTCTCAGGAAAACTTGATTCCTGTTAGTTGAAGGACTCTGACATAGAGACTATTTCTTACCCAATAAATTCTTAATAATCCTACATATAAACTTATCAATAATATTATAATCAGGGATCACTAACTCCCAGTTTTACAGACTGTCGTTCTCAACTTAAACTAGGACCCCAGTAGAGGCTACAACACAAACATGTAAAATGTGCAATAAAGCCCCACACTAATATGAAAGAATAAGGACAACCATATTAGTCTCATTGTAACATCTGTTCGTAGTCGAGGTAACCTTCTTCGAAGAATAATGACGAAGCAAAAAACGAACACCGTTATAATAAAGTAACCTCCAAAGAACAAGGTACTAGTAAAAACACTAAAGAAAAGCAGAGAACCATACTCCTTTAGAAAAAGAAGTACAAAACTAGCTCTGCTATATTCAGTGTTAAAACCAGAAACCAGATCTCTTTCGGACTCACTATAGTCGAACGGGGTTCGCGAAAGCTCCACCAAAACTCTTATAAAGAAGGCTATTAAAAATATTAGGAGGCCCACATTCCTAATATTCTTCACCCTATATGACTTATGATATATTATAAAAAGCAACATATTGAGGTTAAACGTAACCTCATATGAAACCCTCGCTACTACCCTTCGCATGCCACCTAGATATGCATACTTACTCTTAGAATAAACTCCTCCCAATAAGACACACAGGAGGTTAATTCCTACAAGAAGTATAATTAATAGGTAGCCCCAATTCATAAAAATGAACTGGAAAGGGTAGGGTAGGGTTAAGAATTCCAAATAGAAGAGACCAAAATTTAATACTGTAATTCCTAGAAAGACTCTAGGGGTACAGTTAAAAATTAGGATCTGCTCCTTTTTGAGTAACTTAACCCCATCCACGATGGGCTGTAGCAAGCCATACCAGCTTGTCTTCTTAGGCCCAAATCGGTTCTGAGATAGACCTAGAAGATGCCGCTCAAGCAAGGTAAAGTAGGCTACAGACTGAAGAAGGAAAAACAAATACAGGACTAATATTGCTAATATAAAGATCAAGCTCTTGCATCACTCCTTTATAAGGAGCTACACCTATTGTATATTATTGAGCCTTAAGGAGAAGAGTATCCACAAAAGACCTCATTAAACTCCTCGCCCATAATCATAGCTTGGGAGTAAACCCAGGCTCACAAACTCGCACCTTGACAGGGTGCAGTACTTAATTTATACTATAGAGCCTTAATCTCCCCTCTCATATCTAGATACTACTCAACGAGTGTATAAATTTAATTAAATCAAGCTTCTGATATATTTATATAAAACAAACAATCTATGTTAACCAGAATAACATAAGGGGTTGGAGGGATTTCACCTCACTACCAGAGGATGAGTCTGGCCGACTACTTATCTTACTACCCCTTGCCACACTAACTACTATCTCCCAAAGATAGCGTTCTGAAATTAAACTAGGTGACAGATGATGGACTTATATCCACCACTCCTGGTTCATCTTGTGTAGAAGTCGATCGTTGATCAACTTTGTTTCCTCTCGACTCTTCCATGGTGCCAGGTACACCTCCTCAACTAGCTTTACCTTATGGTAAACTGCTACACCACTTACAAATGAGTGTGCTGTGTGCTCTACTCGCATCTCACACCTCCTGGTGAAGGAATTAATGATAGCAATTATTCGGAATGAGATTATAGTCTCCATAAACATTCTCATGAAGAACCACATCCTGATATTTGCTATGATTGATCCTGTAGACCTAACCTTTACCAGGAATCGGAACTTGTCCGACAACTGCTTGTACTTCCGTGGACACCCCTGCAGTCCCAAGAAGTGTATGGGGAAGAAGGTGGTGTTCACCCCCATAAAGAACTGCAAAAAGAACGACTGTATCTTCTCTCTGTTATAAACCAGCTTTCTGACCACTGGCCAATATACAGAGATGCCAGTGAAGATACCGAACACAGCTCCCATTGATAACACATAGTGGAAGTGAGCTACCACGAAGTATGTATCATGGAAATCAACATCCAAGATGGCATTTGATAGGATTACCCCTGTTACCCCACCCACTGTAAACATGAACAAAAAACCCATAATTCACCTAATTACAGGGTTTGCTCGGATGTTTGTCTCAGAGAGTGTTAACAACCAGGTGAAAACCTTAATACCGGTTGGAATGGCGATAACCATCGTAGCACCAGTAAAGTATGCTCGAGAGTCTGCATCAATACCTGTAATGTATATGTGGTGTGCCCACACTACAGTACCAATAAGACCAATACTCAAGATTCTATACACCATGCCTAGATAAGTATCAACCTCATCCTTTCCTGATACCAGGATAGAGGCGTGACTTACAATACCAAATGCAGGCAAAATCAAGATGTATACCTCCGGATGTCCAAAAAACCAGAATAGATGCTGGTAAAGTAAGGCGTTACCTCCACCACCAGAATCAAAAAAGCAGGTGTTATCGTTTCGATCTATCAAGAGTATGGTTAGACCACAACCCAACACAGGTAATCTAAGTACTAACAAGAAAGACGTTACAATTAACGTCCATCCAAGGAGTAATAGACTCTCAAGTGTAGTTGGACCCTTACCCTTGAGGATGGTCGTCATAAAATTAAGCGATGCAACCAAACTAGATAACCCAGCGATATGGAGTCTGATGATCGTAAAATCAACAGAAATTCCGTAGTGACCCTCGGTTCTAAGTGGAGGGTAGGCCGTCCAAGAAGTTCCGGATCCACCGCTAGAAACCATCCCTACAAAGAGGAACAATAATGCCCCTGGAAGTAAGGACAGTCTAAGCAAATTAAGTCGTGGAAAGATCAAGTCTGGAATACCTACCTGGAGAGGAATAAGGTAATTACCATACCCCCCTATCAATGTAGGCATAACCATGAAGAAGATCATCATTAATGCGTGGCTGGTGACCATTACATTATAAATGTGACCTGTGATCTTAGGATTAGGTCGTGAAAGGCTCTTTCGTATTATGGCGGATAGTGCCATCCCAAAGATTCCCCCTATTCACCCGAAAAGAAAGTATATTATGGCAATATCCTTGTGAGATGTAGCGTAGAGCCACCGTCTAGACGGTATTATTCAGTTACGCTACCGCTAACCTAGGGAGTGAGAGTCCCTCGTTCTTAACTTAAACTAGGGTAGCGTCTTTAGCTCCCCTTTCGATTATAAATAACTTACTCAACGAGGTATCTCTTAGGGCGTTTAGAACACCAATAGGAGCAAAGCTCTTAGGCGGTCAGACGCACCCTAATGTTCTAATCTTAAATAAAAACCTATGGGGGACAAGCCTTCTGATCGGAAGTCAGCCGTTCTACTATATTTAAACTAGCCCCCAGTGGTTCAGACATCAGAGAGTGTATCCCACCCATCTAGTGTTAGTATACCTGTAGTCCCTTCGCAAGTCCAAGGATTCGGCCTTGGAGTAGCCCGTAGGACGCCCCACCCACAGTCTCTTTGCGAGAACACGGCTGTGAGTTCGAGTGACGCCCAGACGAATAGTGAGTCCTCCGGGTTAGTACGTCACCCCCTTGCTCCCCACTATGCGCTCCTCTCCCATGAGCAGCATAACCCACCTTGTTTGAGCCACTGTTGCGCAGACGCTCTCCTGTAACAAAAGGCAAGGCTGGGCTAGGGATCCCCCACTACTTACGTGCCGGTGGTAACAGCACTGGTAGTGACTTCTCCCCACTACTCATAGACGAGGACGAACTACTCTGTTCCTATCCCGCCCGAGTCCAGGTCATGGCCACTATCTAAACAGAGGGGGTCAACCTCCTATAGACCACTAGAGAGTCCGGGACTTAAGCACTCTCCGTCGGCACCCAACTCACGGTTTCTTGACGACCGCTCGCTGGTACCAGTTAGTCCTAGAGGTACCACCACACCCGTATAGAAAGGGGCCATTAGCTTCCTTCCATGAACGGATTTTCCACTAATGACAGGGCCCTTTCTATACGCTTGGCGCTCGCCTCCTGGCCAAGTCAATCACCTTTTATTTTGAGGTATAGAAACCACTCCCAGTACGCATGATACCACGCGGGTCTAGCAAGATACCCTATCGCTACGTACTGGTCCTCATTAGACCTGGGTGAATGAATGGCCTACGCCATCAGCGGCGTTTCGTCTCCGTCCCTAGTGGAGCCTCGTCAGGGCCTCCAGTGGTATTGAACCAACTGGTTTAGTACACTGTTGCTACAGGTACAAGGGATAAGCTGGTAAATAACCAAGCATTGTTCTTATAAAAGGGGAGCCGCCCTTAAGGACGAAGCCCAGTTTTCAAGACTAGGCCCTACTCCCCGCACTTCACCCTTACACTTCACCCTTACACTAGGGGACCAACTCTCGGGGCAACAACCCGCCGTTCTAATACGTTTAAACTAGCCCCTATGTTAACTAGGAGCAGGTTCACCTACTCCTACCTTACTACGACTTAATCCAAAAGTAACCTGTCAAATTGGACTTGATGGACGATTTGTACTGCGCAGGGACAAGGCCTTTTGGTGTGTTCGTTGCACACCGGCTATCCATTTCATGGGAACTTTCAAATGTCCCATTACTTACGACTCCTTTCACTAGGTACACCACGTTTCGCACCCGGCCCCCAAAGCACCGGGCGCTAGCCCAACACCTCCCCTGAGGCTGTAGCGGCGACCAGTATCCTGATCAATGTGGGGCGACCTTAACCGCAATAGTAGCAGGAACCCAGAATAACTGGGTGTGGACATGGGAACCTATGAGCCCGTCACTGATGCTTAATAGAAAAGATACACAGTCTCAGTACACAGTCCCCTGTATACCATAGACCTTCTCCTTCCGTTTAGCCTTACACTCTTACCTTTTGTGAGGATTTAGAGGCAGAGTAAGCACAGCCAGACGTTTCCCAACATATTGCGGATGATAGGGCGGGGTCTCCATTGATCATATAGTCGCGCCCCCGTCGTTATGGAACCCTGCTGCCCGCCATGCTTCCTCCATTTCTTCGCACCTTAAACATGCGGTATTTACTTAGGTCGTACACGGTTGTGAAACCGCTTCCTTATACCAAGCTAGCCTCAACAGTAGGGACAAGCAATTATTCTACCGCGCCGCCACATTCTACCGCTGTGAGACCTCCTGATAGTGCATGTACTTGTTTTGTTACTCCCTACGAGGCACCACAGTAGTGCAGGAACACGAGCCAATAATGGGTTTTTAAGGCCCTGGGTATTGCCGTTCGATCTGGTACCCTGTTTTATACTATGAGTACATTCACATTGTTCAGCTGCTAAGCTTAAAATGCGTCCGCCTGTCAGGGCCGACCATGAAGGGTCAACAATTAGGTTGATAGTCCTAATCGTTAGACCCTCTTTAGGACATTTCTGCCTGGTTGCCCGCTTTCTACCGTGCTCAACATTACAGATAGTACATCTGCATGGAGCGGATTAACATCCTCTTTCAAGCTAGAAGCGGAAATGGTAGTGTGTAGTGGGGGCCGACTCCACATGCTAAGCAAGGGAACGCTTCTCCTACTCCAGAGAGATAATAATAAACCCCTCCTAACTTAACAGATTCAGGATTTCTCCTTTCACCATTAAGCTAGGGTCGCCTAGAGTTTACTATTATGGTTATAGGAGAAGCTACTCGGATGGTGGATTAAACTAGTCCACCAGGGCGCTCGTTTCCATTGGAGACTGCCACTGCTAGTATGCCCCATCCCCACGTGAGAGGTTATCCTCACCCCCTAGCAGCACGCGCTCTACGCCGGAGCACACCAAGACAAATCCCCTTGTCTCAGTGGGGTTGAACTCCATTGTCAGCGTTCCGTGGGCTCTGCTAGGTTGTTAACCCTACCCACCGTTAGCTATTGAAAGGTTTTTGGTAAAACCCCCTGCTCTTCCAATGTCAACCACTGGTAAGAGACAGCCAGAGAAGTACGAGAAAGTACTCCATTCTTAACACCCACCACCCCGTCCCCGTCATTCCATTAGGTGTTAAGCGGAAAGTAGGCCCTATACGAAGTACATGTAGCAAGTGGACATTGCCTGACTCACTCAATCAGACGTCCCGTAAATGCTACAGGGCCGGGTTTCATCCTCCCAGTATAACGTCCGGTTGCTCTGTGTACTGACCAATTAGGGCGGGACGTTTCTCGTATGCGGCCAAACATACACGTATACCCCAGAAAACCAATAACACAAACAATGATTATGTACACATAAGCAACCACGTCTACATATAGTAGCTGGACTTGGTTACAGACGGTTAAACACCCTGAACCAACAATAAAACTGGTGGATCCCACAAAACTGAGAGATGCGTGAAGGGTTATCAATCCTATACTCACGACTTAATGTTGTTTATATTATCTCTCCAAAATGCCGCGAACCGTTGTAAACCAGACCAGCTATACTGGCTGTAAGTTCGACTTATGCTGGACGCTGCCTCTTGCATAGTCTAGGGAGTATAAACTGAAGAGGTTATCGGCCCCTTTAACAGATTTACTCTTAAAGCCTGTAGGCACCTAAGACAATACGCGTCACAATTAGATATACTGGCACGGTGTGAGAGCGAAAGTTACCACACTATGCTAGGGCAAACTTCCCGTGCAGTAGGGTATAACCAAGATGGTTGTAACCCTTGTTAGACATGAATCTAACCCCTCCAAAACACAATTCTCACCCTGTTAGGGGTAGGGCCCCAGTAACCTTTACTAACAGAAAAAAAATTAAATAAAGGGTTAAAAACTGCTAGGTCCAGTTACTAGAAATGGCATTCACATGTGTTTCAGTAGTACGGCAATAGTTGTTCGGCGCCGTTTGCGCATGGCTCCATCGGAGATAAGGCGGGGCTTTGGTAGTTCCCGAGCTAGTCGTCGTAATTCCTAAGCTACGCCGCCAAGACGGCTCCTTTCCATTCTGTCTCCTCCTATGGCGAGAACTATACCTATCTGTAAACTAATGACCGGCTTGGGTTGTTTGAGCAAGGCTCATGGCATTCAGCCTAAGTAGTTGTTAAAGGGCCAAGTTAACTCCTTTTAGAATACTGGAAAAGGAGAATAACTTTTATAAACCTCCTTTCAAGGGAGATAGTATTAACATAAAAAGCCCTACCACTCCGTAGGCCCGTGGCCAGTAACTATCCATACCACAGCTCCAATGAGGATGGCAATAATAAAAATCATTGTGCCGTCACCATCCCCACTTGGAATCTGTGGTATTGGATAATCACTAACCGTAGGCAATCGGGCTGCCCCCACCGGGGGTCGGTAAACCCAGGGGACGAACTTATAGCGATGTGGTGATATAAAGAGCTTCCACCATCCTCGCTTATAAACATCCCCCAGGCGCTCCCCTAGGAACCGGAGAGCTCCCTCCACTCGCTTGTCTCGTCGCAAGCTCTTGACGCCCACCTCAAATAACCTCATAAAAAGTGGAGATAAAGCAAGTAAGGCAGACTTACCGAATGTTCGGTAAAAGTAACATACTAGGAAGACAATCAACCGCACCAGTAAGACTCGGGTGATAAAGCCGATCAACCAGGTGGTTGTTGTTAGGTCAATTATAGGTACAGCTCCATAATATACTGCAATGGACGCCTCGCAGTAGTATACAAAGAGCATTCCCCATAGTATCAGACCTAACAGTCTTCCTAGGGCGACCCTTCGGTACGGGTAGGCCAATGTTAGCCCTAGCCAACAGAAGGCCATACCCTCGCCAATAACACACATAAGCCCCCAGGTTAGCTTAGGGTTGGAATATAGGAAGTAGATGGCGATTACGTCCTGTACAATGCCAATAATACCAATAATGGCAATTATCATTGCACACCCCCACCTAAGCCAACCCAGGAAGGCTCGCAACCGTGAAACGAGTATGCTAATCACGTTTCGCATGTAATTTACCGCCCGACACTCTATTTGCTGAAAAACAGCTATCTTTGCTTAGACTAGGTCAAGATTAATACTAATATATTTCATGAGCCGCCAAGACGGCTCCTTTCAGTTCTATCTCCCCCTATGGCGAGAACTATACCTATCGGTAAACTAATACCCGTTGTGGGTAATGTGAGTTTCAAAACTCGTGGCTAATTGCCTAAATAGTTGGAAGAGGGCTAGGTTTTTACACCTGATTTGTTTAACACACCGCCCCCTGGAAATGTGCTGCCTTTATTGGGCGTTTCTAAGTTGACAGAAAATCTCGTCTGCCTCATACCCCCCGTAGGGGAACTTTTTTTTAGAAAAAGCCCGAAGGCTGCCACATACTACGAACACCTCTAAAAGGGTCGTTAAAGATCCAATAGCAGTGTCGGCGGAACAGTCCGACAATTATGACCGCCAGGCACCCACCCTTAGTCCCAAGGGAAACCCCCTCCAAAGTTTCCCTTGGAAGGGAGCTTAAACTGGGACATATCAGGTGGGGTTACTACCTTTATGGCAGCAGAATGCTTCTCCTGTATAGCAGAGTTAATACTCTTAATGCTATCCAAGGTGGCATTCCGCTCCATTCGAGCAGTTGCCTGGCACCACTCCCGAAGCCACATCTTCAACAAAACCTGTCCACCGGGGGCCAGAACCCGACCAATTGATGGGGGACCTGTTGGTCGGAATCTGGTTCCCCTGTTCGCAAATGGACAGGCTAAGTTTCGGATGCTCTTCGGTATTGGTCGGTCGGGCACAAGGTCCTGTAAGCTAATCGCGGCTAACTGAACCTTAAGACCCAACACAATGAGTCGTAAGGCAAGGTTGATGAGCCATAGAGGGATCCAGACATAATAATAAAACTGAATGTCCGGATTAACCTCTCCCCAATACTCATAGTAACCTCACCTTAGACCATCGTGTAGAAAGGCCTGAGTGCCCTCCCACTCTCTGATGACCAGCCACCTAGCCACCAGAGAGCCCAGCGACCCCACGACCCAGTTGGGGGTAGCCCGCATCCTAAACAGCCCCAGAAGAGCAAGTAACAATAAGGTTACTGTAAAAGAATAAGATACTCTTCCGTTTAGGAGGCGGGCACTTACCAAAAGATCTAGTGGGGTTACTAGAACCGTCGTGGTTCCCATTAGGGCTACGAGGTTTCCGAAGAAGCGAAGCCATGTGAAGAATCCGGAGCCACCCTTCTTCTCCACACAGTTTAACCCTCTTCGTGTCCAAGCGGTCTTGTTAAACCACACGAACAACCCTATTATCAGCCCTAATAGAGTACCAATAGTCCCTACCCATCATATTAGAAATAATAGGTATAATAATCATGCGAGAGTGAATACCTTAGTTACCGAGAAGCTCTATTCTTCTGATAGCAAATCAGATATTCTTGATTTAAACTAGAGCTTCGCGCCACTAAAGAGAGCCGCCAACCTCCTGGGCCACAACCAGGCGTTCTCAAAAGTTAAACTAAACGGCTAGTTTAAACGGGACACAAACCCACGGTTTTGCAGACCGGTGTTCTCAACTTAAACTAGGTCCCCTCAAGACCGACTACTCATTAACAGTCAAAAGTTTTCTTAGATAATACCTCCGTTCCTCTCGTACTGAGCGGCCTTTTTGTTCTATATCCTTCTATGACGAGAACTATACCTATCAGTAAACTAATACCCGTTGTGGGTTATTTGAGCAAGGCTCACGGCTAATAGCCTAAATAGTTTGGAAGAGCAATAGTTTTTAACATCTGTTCGCCCTAACACAGATGCTCCCTTTATCAGGGGGTTTTTTGTTCTTTCTTTCTCTTCTTTTGCCCTAATATAAGCGGGACTACTATTGATAACTGAATTAACAGTTGAGACCAGAGAAG
>Ga0099826_10000443_pt1 | contig 19785 bp, 8 predicted proteins | sample Mtrugardesep15_FD_76830 | JGI IMG/M metagenome (GOLD analysis project Ga0099826, IMG submission 76830) | Root nodule microbial communities of legume samples collected from California, USA - M. trunc garden sep15 | ecosystem: Host-associated > Plants > Roots > Nodule | place: USA: California... | reverse complement strand
TCCGTTAAAATCCCTCCCCTTCCCTCCCCTCCCCTCCTAATTCTCGAACCAAACGGACCCTAAGAGAATATTGTACCAATAAAAAAACAAAGGATAAGTAAACACAAACAAACCACTGAATTAATGGTAAATCAATTGTTCCAACTGCTTAGTGAGAGGAAGTGAGTTGGTAGATCAAGTATCTATCAAAAATATGCATCACGTCATGCACCAAACACGCACATTAACACTTGCATCCAATAGACAAATATACTCATTTGCTTGAATTGAACCAAAATTGACAGTTGAGATTGAACTCGCATAGTGTATATGGACCCTCAGTCATTGAAAGCAGCAATAACAAAACGTTAGTACAAAATGTTTATCAGAAATCAGAAATCCTTACTACTTCCTAGACTTCTTTCTAGACTTGGATGAAGGCTTGGATGAAGGCTTGGTTTGCTCAGAAACTGCACTCTGAGTAGCACCTTTGGAGGAAGTTGCCTGGTTTGTTTTTGGATTGGAATGACTGGAAGAAGCACCAGCTTCCTGCTTATCTCTAACTACAGCGCCCTGTGAGCCTCTAACTTGAGCAGCTCGTTTGTCCTTCCTCTTGGGCCTAAAGGTTGACCTCTCTCGCTTGGGAAGCCACCTTTCTGGATCTGGTGGAGGACCTGGGTTTGCAGGGTTAAACCCTTTAGGATACCTTGGCTTTCTCTTTCTCTTTTTCTTAGTTTTTGTTTTATTCTTTCCTTCGTCGTTCGTTTCGGCAACACCTGCATGAAGAGGACCCTCAACTCGTTTAACTCCAGAAGTACGCTCCAAGCTGTCCACATCAATTCCCTTCAATCCAGGTAAGGTCGTTAGTTTCTTTTCATATAGCTCTGCCTTAATAACATCAAGACGGGCAACTGTTGTTATCAGCCCAACAAGTGCTTCTATGCTTCCCTGACTTTGAACGAGCTCCTCATAGAGTTTAGCAGCATCCTCTTCCCTTCCATGCCTTAACTTGAATGAGGCAGCCTCTTGAATTATAATATTAAGCTTATTGTCCTCAGTCATAGCATTAGACCACCACTTGGTTGCAGAATCAAGCACAACAGCTGCACCCTCAACGTCGTTGGCTCGTTCTTTTAAAGACACAAGGGTGGCAACAGTAGCCGGCATGTGTTGAATATCTGGTATCTTTGTTAGAGAGTCAGCTGCAATATGTGGGTGGCCAGCCGCCGCCGCAACCTGAGCCCTGGCTAAGTAAAGAACCTGGGACTTCTCAGGGAACTTTCCAGCAAACTGTGCCAGTATTTCCTCAGCCCTTCCAGCTTTGTTCTCTCTAACCAAGAGGGCAGCTTGCAGCAATACTGGTACAACACTTCCAGGAAACATGTCTGGTAATGCAGAAACAAGTTCTCGAGCCTACAGATAGCGATGAAACCATATTATTAATAATAATAGTAATAACAACAATCATATTCATAATAATAATAATTATTATAATAATAATGATATACGACTGATGATTTAAGGACAAGAAGACAGATAGAAGACCTGGTCAATCCTGTTAGCATGAAGAAGCAAAAGAACCCTATTTGCATATATTGCTTCCCTTTCTTTTGCTGAAAGTTTCAAGTCCAATCCATGAGCTAGGCGAAAGCCTTGTATCTCTTTCTCTTTTAGCCGATCAAGTTTCTTCAGACTATCAGAAACATCTTTTGGACCTTTCAAGGAAACAAGATTATTGACTGCAACTGCAATGGACGATTCATCGGCCATATCTCGTTTAATCATGTCCACATAAGCTTCAATAGCATCTTGTTTACGCCCAAGAAGCTGCCAATCAATGATTGATTAAAATTACAGACTTTTGAAATAAGTAAAATTTGCATAAGATAAATAATTTTGAGAAATCAGAACTCCTACCTGTTGGACATAGCCCAATTGTACAGCAATAGGAGACAATTCATTTTCTATATCTTCATCAGGCCAGTTATCTTCCATCAGGCTCTCTTGACCAATTCTGATAAAAAAATATAAATAATAAGTATATGCCATTCATGTATAAACTCCAGGGAAATAAGTTTATGACTTAATAGGTTAACTAATTGAAATCAAAACAACTAACTGACAAACAACATTTGATTGTAGCAATTATAGCTTTGTCCATGTTTTACAATAAGGAACTTTTACTCAGACCAATCACACTTGACTTGAAAACACGAAGCACCTATTACTAATGGTCAAATATAAAAATGAGTTTTTATCATGACTCATAAGTACAAAGAAACTATAAACAAAGCTCTAGAACTAAGCACATACTCGTGAAGTTTGGTAGATATCACATCTAGCAACTTATAAGACAGATACATGACATACTATTCTTGTGTGAATGATATATTGTATGCTCTATACACATCACAAACACTAAAATTGAATATTTGAATAGTGTTGGACTATAATAAATCGAATATTGCTAGACTATAATGTCATATGTTACCCATGAAAATATCTGAAGTAAATTTGGTCAATTTCATGATTCCCACAATCAAAATATCACATCACCTTCGGGCAGACAACAAGAGCTGCTCAGCTTCTGTGTACTTGTTCCTTTGAATTAAAGAACAAGCAGTATTGTATGCCAATTCAAAGCTGCTTGTTGCTTTAACCCGAAATGAATCCAGCCATCCTTGAACTTCAGATGATCTCCCTGCCATAACTAAGGCAGCAACAGAATTAATTTCCAACATATCAATCTTGGACTTTTGAAGCTTCCGGTAGATATCCAGGCAAGCATCCATTTTTCCAAGACGATACAAAATTTGAGATTCCAAAAGCATAGTTTCATCATTTCTCTCATGTTTTTGCAAAGACGCCAAAGCTTCATCCAACTTGTTTTGTTTGTATAAGCAGTATGCCTATTTAAAAACAACAAAGTAAAAAATAATCGATGGTAAGCATTTTCTCACTTATACCTTAACCTCCAACGAAGTTTTCTATGAAATGTATGCAATGTTTCAGCGCATATATGTATATAAATGGAATGAATTCCATGTGTTCAATTTTGGTCATGTTGATCCCAACCCTTGATTTAATATTTTGGATGAAAGAGGATGTGTGTTAAAAAATAGACATAGAGGATTGAATGGTTAATATTGTAAACATGACGCTCATGTTTTTTTCAACATGACAGAAACCACTTCCGTATATACAAATGATTTAAATGCTTAATTAATGTACTATCAGCGTAAAGATTTTTTACACAGTCAATCAATCACAACATCAAATTATTAAAAACGTTTCACTTTAATCATAACTACTTTTAAAGTCACACATGATTTGTTGTCATTCGTTGACAATGTAACATTTTTTACACGGACAGTGTATCGAAATTGAACTCATACAAAATCAGTTCATGCACATGGACCTAATATCTTACTACTAGAGTTCGCAAACACTTCTCCCCATGCTTCCATTTCATAATTCAATGAATAAACAATCAATTTAGTCCCTAAACTATCACCTTCTCTCTCCAATTTAGTCCACCCGTTTGTATAAGGCTTATTTTGAGCTTATGCAAATAAATGAGCTTTTTTGTATGATTTATAAGCTTGTCAATATAGTTTTTATGAAAAAACAGGTTATGAAGATACAATTTTCGTTAGTTAAAACTTATAAATTAACATAAAAGCTTATTTTTTTGCATAAGCTATTTTTAATAAGCTCTAAATTAAGTCAATCCAAACGGGCTTTATATAAATATAATAAGCAATTCATCAAGTATATACATTCCATCAATTTAGTCTCTGCTATTAAAATGTTAAGAGACTAATTTGACGGAATTTCAAATATTTCCAGGACTAAATTGACAAATTTCATATACTTTAGAGATTAATTATTATACCTACGTAGTTTCGGGACTAAATTGATGGTTTTTTCATAATTTAACCCCTGACAATGAATGAATTCTACAACTCTCAGCAATTACCCTATCCTAGACTCTAATTCTGAATTTCACGAATCAATCAATCAGAAAACAACGAAACTCAGATTTAATTGACGAACCTTAAAAAAATGAAAATCCTCAGGAGGAGTCCGAGAAGATTGAATTGCGGAAACAGCATCATCGAATCGATCATCTTTGATCAACGCAACGATCTTGCATCGTAGTGCGTCTTCATCGCCAGGTGCAATTGCGAGAACTGCGATGAGATAACCAAAATGTTAACACGATGATAAATCTAATTAATTAATTGAAATTAAAAGGAGATTAAGAATTAACGAACTCTGATCTGTGAGTTTAACGGCATTGGTGAATGCGGAAGCTTGGATGTGTTTGTTGAGAGTGGTGAACAGATCTTCGAGTGGAGGTGGAGCTGGAGGCTGCGACGGGGTCGGTTTGGGCTTCGGAGCCATTAAGGTTTCAGCGGTGGAAATGAATCAGTAACACCGTAAGGTAACAGTGGTTGTTGGTGAGGGTTTTCTTCAATCGTTTCGCATAAACGACGATTCAGGGGTTAGAATAGAGAAACGCCGAAGTGGAAGATATGTGGGTTTTTATTTTTTTTTTACTAAGCGATGACAAAAAGATAAATAAATTAAATTTAAAGACAGTTTTTTTTTTATATTTATTTTTTAAAAAAGATAACGGAAGTTCAATTGACATAAACGCGGCAGTTTGAACACACACAAAAACGCGGTAATTAAGGACCAAAATTTGAACATCGGGTTCGTTATAAATTTTTCGTCACTAAATTACTTGATCAACAAGACAAAGTTCCAATAGTTGTAATCATTTTCTTTAAAAAAAGATCGTAGAATATTTGTATGCAATGACAATTAAACTCTTTGTTTATTTATATTGTTATCTATAATTTTTGACTTATTTATTACTGTGAGATTATTCACATGAAACGGAAAAAGTTTTTAGATAGATGAAATTACAATAATCATTGAAACTTCACACATACACACGCAAATGAAGGAATCGGGGTTTATACTCTGATTTGTTGGTACATAGACCGTTTGATACATTCAAGAAACAAAAAAAAGAGGGTAAAGAGTCTTTAGTCTCATCTTCGAGCATCGTCGTCTCATTATCTAGTCGCATAAAAAGATTGTGCAAGTAACCATATAAAAAACTTACGAACAAGACATCACTTTGATAATATAATTGAATTAGAGTAAGTATATATTAAACACACGTGACAATCGATAATTATCACACAAGCACATAATAATTATCGCATGATGATGATAGATATGATATATGCAAGACCATGACTTACACAATATAACAATCTACTCCGAGTTAATGCAAGCAGATAATCCACCACTTGCCCAATGAAAAGAAGAGTTTACTCAATACAAGTAATAGTGAAATGTACAGAACACCTCAATGGTGCCTCACCTTTCTCGTGAGACATTTCTACCAGTAATATCCTCAAGACCTCAATCCGACCATCACTTCCAATTCTATCACAATACCACTCGACACGTCCTATATATGAAGACAAATGATGTTTATCGATACCATCTTCATCAAACTACACTCAGTCCATAATGTGACTTAAGTTCATTTACAATGAATTAACTTCTTAATAATGACATCATCAAAGGATACTCAATCCCCAAACGACTACCGTTAGACCACACCTAAAAGTTCAGAAAAATTAGAAATAAAAGTAAAATAGAATATTATTATTATTATTATTATTATTATTATTATTATTGAGTTACATATATGGTTCGATCAATCATATCCAGTAAAATGTTTATCCTATGTGGACGAATGTGTTATTTAGTGGGCAATTTACAAAACAAGAATGAACTCCTTTGCATGGAGTTTGATTCTATTATTTATAGAAAAAGAACTAAACTAACACCTATGGCGCATGAATGTCAAATGTTTTCTAACTAACTTGAAAAACTTCCTCCGCAAATTTCTTCCAGTACTTTAAATTATGAACACAAAAGGTTGCTCAAGTCTAAATGCTTCACTTAAACTTCGTCTGCACACTTTTGATATAACAATTGTTTTGAGAAGTTTAGACAATTTAAATTTTTGAATGGTTTTAAGAGTATTTCTTTCAAGTTCGTCTATCCTGATTTTCCAAGATGGTATTTGAATTCTTGCACTTGAGTAGGACACATTCATTTCACATGTTGATTTTTGAGAGAAGACTTAAATGCTCTTCAACTCCGAGTATCATCAGTTGACTCGCAATGTTTAATCAAATATTGATGTATCTTCCTTTTGGGTATTTTCCTTTTGGGATATATTCCTTTATAAATATGATTAATTCACCTTTTTTTTTAGGGTATATATGATCAATTGACTTCAAATGTTTAATCAAAATTTGCATATAACAATTATATTATAACGAATGAAATGACATGAGCTTTATTTGAGTAAAAAGAAAATTGGAATAAAATTTTTTATGCGAGTTTGATTTCCGGAGCTCACTAGACCATAGTATGTCAACACTCAGAGGACACTGACATAGTTGTTTATAGATTACCCATTATATTGAGTCATCACATTGACAATGAGAGCTGAACTCACACCCTTCAAAAGTATGAATCAATTTGTGCACGTAACTCTTTCTCAAAGATCAACCATGGTTAAGAAACTAAATACACAACTTTAAATATGTTTCTTTGTGGTGCAATATCAAATATCAATGCATCGATTTTAATATATGATTGATTTGTCAATTATTTTTTTTACATGCATATACTCACAAGATTAGTTCCTATAATAGAGGTTGATAATATTTTTTTACAGAGATAAAACTATTGTTTTTTTTATGTCAATAACATTATTAACTGTTCTCGTAAAATAAAAATATTAATTGTTTACATGCTTTATGTTTAAATTCGTTATCATTATTCATTAATAATCATATTCTCGTGATATAAAATAAAATAATGCTACTCTCATGGCTTGTACATAAGTTTAGAACATTATTTGTAAAAAAAAAGTTTAGAACATTATTCTCAGCGTACACATCTACAAGCATGCACCTTTCCATGAATCTCTTGCGATTTCTGGAAAAGTTACTCATATATTTTGAAAATAATTTGACAATTATAAATTTCTCATTTTTTCAATTTTTTACTTTTATATATTATTTTTTATATTTGTATTCAATATTTCCCCTTTTCCCTTTTATTTTTAAAATCTATCGTCTACACGATTTCATTGCATTGCATTGCATGTGCTCTTCTTCTTTTTTATTTTTTCTTTTATTAACTTTTTATTATTTTTACATGATACTCTAAAATTATAAATTATCTTATTTCTTTGTAGCAAAAAATAAAAAAGCTGCATGATACTCTAAAAATAAAAGAGTAGGGAGAGAGGATGATAATGGATTTTTTTTACCGAGTGTACCTAATATCATTTATTTAGTGCAAGTTTGTAATCATAGTGAGTTTGTTGAAATTATAACACTATGATTATGAATAAACTTAGTGTAACTTTTACAAAATTGCGAAAATTCACGAAGATATTGTCGAAGGTACTATGAATACAAAGATGCACTTATAAGGTGTGAGTGTGACTTCATTTTTGCGGTATGGTATACGGATATGCATTTAGTTGGGAATGGTCATGGTTATTCTAAGAGGTTTGTTTTGTTATTAGTGTTTGTTTCCTTCGGTGGAATGTGTCTTCAAAGAGGTTTGTTTTCTTTTATTATTTGGTGCGGTGCTTGTGTTTGCAGCAAGATGTGGTATGATTCAAGTGATCTTTGAGGATATGGTATAATTGGCTTGGTGAAATATTATGTATTGTATTTTTATTTGATTTGATGTCTTTTGCTAAGGGTTTTATATCGTTGATATTTTCTTGCGGTTGATTTTGAGTCTATTAATAATATATTTTGCCGTTGTTGGTTTGGAAGCTACTACAAGTCATAACATAAAACATTTTAAATTTCCAAAAATACTATAAAATTAAGTGTAATTTTATTTCACGAGAAATAGAAAAATTAGATGTGTTTAGTCGGGAAAATGAATTTTGATTGAATTAATTTCAACTAAAAGTGAGTTTAAAGTAAAATGATTTCTATTAAATATATTCTTGTGAAAATAAGTTGAATAATAAGGGTCTTCTTGTTACATTTTATAAAAAAAATGTGATTAGATATTAAACAATTAGTTCTTTTTTTTAATAGACAAAAATCTATAACACGGAGTCCAATGTTGAATAGTAGACTATACTACTGATCAAACAGTTTATATTAATGCAAGTTGATTTTTTTGGGTCAAGTTTTAATTTGTATTTTGGTCAAGATGCAAGTTGATTTATTGAAACAACTAATTAATTAATCGTGTTCAGCGAGTAATTTAGAAATGTATGAACAAATTGAGCCAGGCAACCAATCAGCTTCTGATGATCTACTAATTAGAGTTTTAAAAGATGCAATGGAATAAGTTATTACATATAGTTACTGACTTCCTGTCATGTGTTGGTTAAAGTTGACTTGTGCATGTAAAAAAAAATGACTTCGCCGATTTTTTTAATTTAATTTATATATATTGTCGTTGAAAAAAAGTTTTACACATGTATGCCACATCAATTAACGAAGTATGATAAGTCATACATTTTTAATTAGTAAAATGATGAGACAACACGTGTTAGACTTTTTACACTGACAATGTATATAGTTGTTTCTTGTATCACAAGAAAACAAAATGTGATCCATAGTAGAGAAAGGAAATTATGTACCAAGAGTGGATGACAAAGATCCAAACTCAACCGAAAAGAAGGAATTCGAAGAAGACTAGACCAAAGACGAATCTTACATGATATTCTCAGGGCTGTTTCTGAGATTTTGGTGGCCTAAAGGCGAACCTACAATTTGGATACTAACTAATAAATATATATAAAAATCAAACTTGATACAAAAAAAACTAATCAATTTTTTTTAGACCTAATAGACCCCTAAAAAAAGAATTTGAGGCTCAAATTTCGTACTTATTTTTTGGGGTCTAGGGCGGTCGCCCTCTTCGCCCTACCTCAGATACGATCCTCGATATTCTAAACTCTAAAGTTCAAATATTATGTCTAACATGTGCTTTAAGCAGGGAAGAAAATGATTGAATACTTGAGTGTAAAGCTGCTAAAGAAATTAGGGATGATTTACAAACTTATCATGAAGGAACTAGTCATGTGAAAGAAACAAGAATAGTAGCCTCTCTGGCCTTTATATATGGTCTTTGCCTCTATGAAACTTTGGCTTGCTGCTACTGTTTGTGGGTTTTGTATGCTTTGGTCCTGTTTTCTGGTTTAGGGACTGTTGTCTTATATGTCTAGCTTTATTCTTTTGGTTTGTAGGCAAGTCTGCCTTTTGCCATTTTGTTTTTGGGCGGCTATTTTTGGTGGGGGTCTGCTTCTTGCAATTTTATTGAACATTGTAATCTCATTTCATAACCAAAGTTTTGTTCAACATTGCTATATGTTACCATATTATTTTGCCATTAAAAAAAGGTTCACAGATCTGCAGGTTTGAAATTATATGATAAATCTTTACCGGAATCAAACCACTTTGAGTTTTGTCGTGTTGATTCGAGTTTGATCTAAGTTCAAAAAAACTCTGAACCTAACAACTTCAAACTGGATTGATTTGAGCATTTAGATTAATTGAGTTGACTTGTACAGTAAACACCTAGAATTAAAGGTATAATAACTGCTAAATGAAAATTTCATACAAATAATGCTTAATTAAGTACTACATCTTTATTTTAGCAAGATGCAAAGAAACATTTGTTTGAGTTAGAGCCTATTAGCTACATCATATCAAACAATACTCGGATTAAGAGAGGCATACTGAAGAAGCTCCACTTCTCGTTCAAATCTAACCATGTCACTCTCTTTCATATTCACAATAGCTTCAATTCCATCTCCATTTCTTGTATCCATCAAAACTATTGCATTCTTCACCGGACAAGTACTAGTTGTCACCCATATCGGTTTTCCCCATCCAAAATCAGCTTCATACATTGGAAACTTACACCAACTAGCATAAAGAATCAAACTCTGATTATAATCACTCTCCGAAACCGGTGTAGTAACTTGTTTTAAGCATTCAAAAATAAATGGCAAGTCCTTTTCTTTCCCTCCGAATTTCTTTGGATAGACCTCACAAAATTCATGCAACCCTTCTCTAATTTTGTATACCAATTCATGTAGTTCTGGGTTGATAACAAACAAGAACCAAACTATGTTCCCTACACACTTATCGGATAATGGAGGAACCATTCTTCTACGAAGATCCACAGCCATGCGAAGCGATGTTGTTTTGAAATTTAATTCCAATGAAGAAACCACACACTTGTAAATCATTGCAGTGACAACTTCTACACGTGTGGGATTTTTCACATCATGTGAATCAAGATTTACCATCATGGTCTTAAGTAACTTTATCTTAGAAGCTTCAAACACAAACCTTTTGGACACTATTGTTTTGTCTATCACAAACTCACATTCTGGGAAATTTGGCAAACTCCCTTGTGGGAATATTGTATCTCCTGCATAAAGTAAATTGTAGGGTAATGATAACGTCGGCTTTGAGTTTGATTCTCCTTCGCTATTCAATTTAGCCCAATCATTCATGAAGTTGAAAGCCGTTGCAGCGTCTATAATTTTGTGACATGCACACACACTTATTACAATTCCTCCACATGCAAAACAATTTATTTGAATGACTAAAATTCTTTCATTGCTATCCATGTTCTTCCATTGTAATTCATCAGGGAACAAAGGGTTAAGCAAATTTTCGGTAGGGTTTTGGAGGATTGTTGATAGTTTTGTTCCTGCTATATTTGCGACTAGAAACGACACACCTTGATCGTTACATTCGATGGAACGTTGATCTTTGAACCTGCCTGCAAAGGGGTAGTATATGGATAGAATTTGAGATAAAGAATTCTTGAGGTGTGAGATTTTGGATGTTTGGTCACAAACTTTGGTATCATCGTAAAAGAAAAGTAGGGGAACATAGTTACGGAATGAAATATGATCTATGAAAGAGATAGGGAAATTTCTTAGGTGGGGTGGAGTTGGTGATGAGGGTTTGATAAATTCTCTTGATATTATTTCCATTTCCATATCTCACTAGGTTTCTGTTCCTTTGTTTTTTTTTATTTTAAGCAATCTCACTCTGCTTCTGATCCTTTGTTCCTAACCAGTATTCTAACACTTGATATATAGTAGTGCAACTCAATTTTGTTTACAATATTTAGTAGACAAACTCCAATTGGGAAAAATAGAAAAATAACATCGATGATATCATGTAGCACTCTTCATTATTCAATCATTAAGTCAGTATTTTTTTTTTGCTAGATAAGTCAATTGATTAAAAAAACTAAGCTACTTGGATTTAATAGTTCATTCATTCGTATAGAGCATATAAAAAACCGGCCGATCTTAGAGCAAAATTTATTTTATTTAATTTAATATTTTATCGTTGAACACGTCAAAACAATGTTATCTTACACCATACATATTTTTTTTGAGAGATCTTACCCCATACATTGTTTATTGATAACAAGAGGACCGGTCCTACAAATAAAATATATTTTTTTTGATATATTTTATAAACAAAAAACCTCATGCAGGAAAAAATCCCCATATATCAAAACTAGATTTAGATTTAATTTACTATTAAAAATTATTGGACAAATCCTGTTTGTACAGAGTGTTTCTGGTGTATTTCTGAAAGAAACTTTAATTATAGTTATTGATCCAAGTTTATAATGAACACAAGTTGGTTATTTTCATTAAAAAAAACAAGTAGGCCATTATTGAAAGAAGCAATTAATTAACGTCCAATTGTATCTACATATACAATGATTTGACATATTGAGTAATTTAGAAATGTATAAACAAACTAAGATAGGCAGGGAACCCAATCAGCATCTTGATGATCTTAATTTAGAGTTTTAATAAGATACAATGGATGAACTTACGAGCTGGATGAGGATTAATTGACATTTGCATCATGACTGCAAATCTATTTTAAAATGAGTTATCAATGACAATGTTACTTATATTTTATTTCATATCAATTAACTAATTATCCAATTAAAAATCTAATTAACTTTATTACTTAATTTAATTGTTAATAAGTCTGGTACAAGTTTTAAAAGAAATTGCAACAATTTGACTACTGTGGAGAACAATTTCAACACAATTTCTGTTGCTGTCAAGTACATGCATGTTTTTTCAAAATAAATTCAACAGAAATTAGTTTCCAATACAGATATTTTCATTAGCTTTTAGGTTTTGGATTGGTAATCTTTTGTTTCTTATTTTAAAAAATTGGTAATCTTTTGTCAATTGATTGCTAGGTAAATGTAGGGGATTTGAATTGTTTGATCAAGCGCACAGGCAACTTATAAGGTGAAGGAATTGGTTTTTAGTTTGTAAGTTGTTACTTGTGCTGAACACAATGCGGTTTATCTACTATTTGACATAGCTTGTAATAAACAGTAAATTAATCAACTACAATAAACAAACTGAAAGTAAAATCAAAGGAGAAAGGAAAAAGACCAAAATTTATTAACTTTATTAAATGAAATGTGTAAAAAAGTACATGTATCAAAGTCTCAAGAGCCATGTATCAATCTTGAGAGCAGATATTTTTTTAAGAAACAGAAAATCTTACCCACACGAACATACATAGTCATCATGTTAAACATTGGTTGGATTAAGAGAGGCATATTGAAGAAGCTCCATTTCATGCTCAAACTTAGTCATATCATTCTCTTCCATATTCACAACCACTTCAATCCCATCCCCATCTCTCGTATCCATCAAAATTATCCCATTCCTCGCATTAAAAGCACTAGTTGTCACCCATATTGGTTTTCCCCACCCAAAATCAGCTTCATACATCGGAAACCTACACCAACTACTAAAACTAATCAAATTTCCATTCTCAGGATGAGACTCGGTAACTTGTTTCAAGTATTCAGATATCTTTGGTAAATTATCATTCTTTTTTCCTTCAAATATTTTTGGATAAACGTCACAAAACTCAGATAACCCTTCTTTTATTTTGAATACCAACTCATGTAATTCCATTTCCTTCTTATCTGCAAACATATACGAGAACCAAAATATGTTCCCTACACATTTTTCAGACATACCAAACAATGATGTCTTGAAATTTAATCCCATTATTGAAACCGCACATTTGTAAATTAATCCATGCAGTCACAACTTGCACACGTGTGGGAGAATGCATGGAACTAGAAGTTACCATTGCCTTTAGGGACTTAATCATTGAGGGTTGGAACACAAATCTTTTACAAACCACATTGTTTTCTTTCTTAAGAACAAGTTCTCGGAAAATAGGTAAATCTCTTTGTGGAAACATTGAAGCTCCTCCATCAAGCAAATGCAAGGGTTCTACTAATAACCCTTTCTCTCCTTTTTCTTTTGGTAAATTTTTGTTGATAATGGACCAATCATTCATGAAGTTGAAAAGTGTTGAAGCATCACCAATTTTGTGGCTCATGCAAATACTTATCGCCATTCCTCCACATGCAAAACAGTTGATTTGAATGACCATTAAAGTTTCACTCCAATCCATGTCTTTCCATTGCAATTCATCAGGGAACAAAGGGTTCAACAATTTTTCTATAGGGTTTTGGAGAATTTCTGATAGTTTGTTTTTGATATTTGTGACTAGAAACGACACACCTTGATCATTACATTCGATGGTAATTTTATCTTTCAACCTGCCAGCAAAAGGATAATATTTGGATAAAAGTTGAGATAAAGATTTTCGTAATTGTGAAATTTTGATATTTTGGTCACTATCTTTGTTTGGTTTGTAAAAGTAAACTAATGGCACATAGTTACGCATCAAAATGTTGTCTATGAAAGAAAGTGGGTATATTTTGAGGTGAGAAGGTGTTGGTGATGAAGGTTTGATGGTTTCTCAAGAAAGTAATTCAATTTCCATGGTATCTGATTGGCTCTACAACTGATACGTACTTCGATTAATATTCTCACTGGTACAATTTATGCTTACTGGTACACATAGCATAAAGTGTTTATATAGTGTATGAATTGTGAACATTATTACAAGATCAAGACTAGTTTGAAGTATGAATACGCGTATATCACATCACTACCTTTTACCAACGTGTTATTATTTTGGAGAGGAAATAGAAAACGTTTTCGTTTGATAAAAGAAATATACTAATAATATAGGAGTAGATGGATGGATATAATTAATTAATCTCGAAAATAATCGATCACGTTGGTATCTGCTTGGTGACATTCAGCTCTTGTCTACGTTATTTAGACTTATTAGATTTATTTATTTATTGATTAATAATGTTATTAGATTTATTTATTATACAATGATTTTAAAACATGCATATAGTATTAGATAGGACCAGTCAAAAAGAAGCAGCTTGCATAGAGAATTGTATATAATAGAGTATTATATATAATTCTTGACCAACAAAAAAAAAAGCATTATATGTAATAAATTAATTGTCACATTGGCGATCTATAATTTCCTTCGCCCCAACTGAAATTGAATTACTATACTATATATGACATAAGAATCGAAGACAAGTGGATAATAAGATGAGCCGTTAAACTTTATGGATATGACAAAATTAATCTTCGTAAATACAACATTCATGGACCTATGAGATATGACATTGTTATGCATGACCTTTTGAACTCTATGTAGAAGGCCAACAACCTTTGGTGTTAGGAAGCCGAAAGTATCAAAAACAAATGATATAAAAATATGTTAATTGTCGAAACATGTTTTCTTATGTTTGACCACTTTATTTGACGCAACTTTTAAGACGATAGTATAAAAGCATGGTAAAAGGACTTTCATTATTCAAGGTTGTTTTAAGACAACTTTAAGCAATGGTTCTACTCCAACTATTAATAACAGTCATTAAATGCTCCAACTATTAATAACAGTCATTAAATGCAATTGGAGGTTTAAATAAACATGGTACAATGTACCCCACCAAAATGTGAGTGTGGCAATGATAAAATGAGCCCAAGCAATGAAGTTATCACTAGTACAAAATATACTTTTTTAGAAACGTGTTTAAGTCGGTTCGCTCTGCCACCCGACTTAACAAGTGACATTTTTCTAAGAAGTTATTTCGTGAAGACGGTTTATTGACCACCCGTCCTAAGAAGTCATTTCTTTACATTAAAAAATAAAAAATAAATAAAATAAAAGATAATTATAACTTATTAATATATAACAATTTATATATAACAATAAAAAAAAATAGAAAACACATCTCTCACCGGATGTGTATCCTTCTATGCGTTCCAGAACTGTGTCCTTCTCTCGTCTCCTATTCATTCGATCGACCACCACTGTCACCAGGTCGCACCATCGTCTCTTATCGGAACCACCACTGTCTCTGTCTCTCATGGTTCTTACGACCATCACCTCGCTCTCAATCTTCATCAAATCTTCGTTTTAGCTAATCATCGTCGGGTTATAGCTTTCTCGTATCAAATCAGTTCTTCATTCTAGGTACCGTCTTCATTTTTTCCTTACATTTTCATAGTCAATTTCACTCTATGGTTCATGGGTTTAGGGTTTTAGGTTCAAATTAAAATTAGGACTACAGTGTTAAAAAAATCAACAACACGAATGGAGTGTATTCTGGATTATGTTTGGTCCTCTAATTTTGGTTTTAGCATGCGTGGTGTTACTAGTATGGTGTTGGGGGATTCGTTTGTAGTGGTAATCATCAAAATCCAATTTTTTTGACATGATTAGGTTGCCGCCTTAACTTCATGTGTTGGTATTGATGTCATTGTCAAAGATGGGCTTAAAAAACCAAATTGAAATCATATTCTACTATATCTTAATGATACGTTAAGAAAAATTAGAAATTGTGTTTTGATAGCTTCATCTCAACGGTAGCTTATAAGATACATAAGTTTCAATTAAATATTTGTAGTTATTTTTTATTTTACTTTTCTTTAATACTTTGTTCAAGAATGATCCGAAATACACTTTGATAGGAGAATAGTGCAGCAGCAGCAGTAAATTTCATGTTTGGTGGTGTCTTTTTTTTGTCTTTTGAGACATTATCATACTCCTAGAAGATTCATATCACTTCTAAACTAAGACACTGTGGTATAAATAATGTAAGGGAGTAGAGAATTAATGAAAGAACAACAAGGGCCTCAAAGAGCGTCATTAGGATCAAATTAATATACATGCATGACAAAGAAGGCAACATCTATTTTAATGTTTTTTTTCTTACTTATATGCTATACAATTATATTTTTCGTGCAAAGCAATATCGATGCACAAGACAATTATGTTATAGTTATATTTTTTTAATATTGATAAATTTGACAATTGGAAACTGAGATTTGCATTGTCAAAAACTGAATTTGACAATGGGAAACTAAATTTGCGTTGTGAAACTGAATTTAGATTTTTGTGTTTGCTAATTTCATTGATTATCGACGAGTGTATGCCGCTCGTGATGACCTGATTGTTGTTCTTACGAATTGGTAATCATCTGAACATTTATTTGCTTTTTTATTCTTGAAAAAGTTAATTGTAGACTACATTGACGTTTTCAAGAAGTTTGTGCTTAATTTGCTCTCAGGTCCTGAATTAAAAAGCATCATGGGGACCATTTATGGCTTCAATAATGAATCAATTCCTGAAGCGAAGGATGTCGTGAAAGTTTATTTGGTGAGAAGCTTCACTTTGCAAAAGATAATACAAGGAAGAAGTTACTTTCAGTGAGTTTTAGGTGTAGTTAATTATAATAGTGATTTAAGGAAAAAATAATAAAGAATCTACTACATATATAAAGATGATTGGTGTTTCTGGTCTGACCCTTTTTTTTCTTCTTCTTATAACTGCCTATTTTTCAACATAACAACACATGACTAAGCATTCCAAGGGTACAACAAAGGTTTAACGAATTCGAAAGGAAAGTAGCTGCTCTATAAATTCAAGTTAAAGTTAAACATAGAGATATCCAACAGGGAATAGGGACTATGGAGGAAAGGTAAAGGTAACTATGGAGCATTGAAATCACATCTTTATGATGCAAGAACTACGACTAGGATATGGGGTCACTGCAGAACCACAATAGAAGCCACACACCGCGTTGTCGTCGGTGTTGGAAGGTCGGTCTTCTTCCTTGGAGATGGCAGTGAGTAGTGTAGGGCACCAGTCAATGTATGTACCGACATGACAGTGAGTAGTGTCGGTCTTCTTCAGTGTTGGAAGGTCGGTCTTCTTCCTTGTTTTGGTTGCATATTTCCATTTATTGTGTTTTCAAATTCAATTCCATGGGAACAAAGTTATCATTATTGATTTCCTGGCTTATCAATATGAATATATGGCAGGTTGAATATATAAGAAAGACATGTGAGGGCCATGGATCAGTGAATTTCTTTTGGGGGCCTAAGTGAAGGTAATTTTCATTTTCTCTTGTTGCTTTGCCTTTAGGCATGTAGAGATTGTAAAAGAACTGAAGGAGAAAAAAAATAACCATATGATATCAAGGTAGATGAAGTTTTAGAGCATACGATGATGCATTTACTTATCTACAATTCACATTGCATTTTATGTATATGAACTAAAGTTTGCATGTTGCATTGAATTGTATTTTATTAAACGATTGTCCTGATACAACAGTCGCAATATAAATGACAATATAACGGTAGGATCTATAGTATTTTTTTTCTATGAGTAATTAATTTGCTGCACTTTACAATTGTCGCAATATCACTATTCTGTTTTGATTAATTGATAATTGACATGTTTTGTTCATTGGGAGTTGCAATTAGCAAACTTTGATTTTTGTGCACGAACATAGATTAATTTGCAATGCTCTTATGTGTTAAATTTGATGGATGGATTAATCATTTAACAAAAAATAAATGAAATTGACTACTTTGGTGTTTTTTTTTTCAAAGTTATTGGAGGATGTTTCATTTTATGAAGTATTTTTATGTAGAATTTCTTGCTTGGTTGCTTCATCCAAAGTTTGAGGTATTGTGTAGTATAAATTAATGTGAATGAAAATAGTGTTAAAGAAAAACTCCCTTTTTATGATAGTTGGTTGGTGTGATTTATACATCCCATTGATATCAAATTAAAAGTAGGTGTGGGGCAGCTTGTAAATGTATATGTATATGTATATGAAGCACGAACACCTCTTGGACTAGGTGTGTTGCGGTGTTCGACACACGCCGGTATCCCGGTATCGGACAGTTTTATGACACTCGTCTTTAGCTTTTTTGATATCAAATAGACATTAAAGTTTATTATAACGTCTTTAGCCTTTTTGACAATAGATGAATAAATAAAGGTCAAATACAATGAAATAATTTTTTAGACATTAAAGTTTATTTTACATTGTTTCCTATTGGGCTACTTTGGCTATTTTTGCGGGGCTTACACTTTGTTAGTTTTCATATGCTTTCTTTGTACAAGCATTGCAACCTGAGGCGAGAGGAAGTGACCTGATAGGTGAGACAGTATATGAGGCGAGAGGTAGTTAATTTCAAAGTTTTCATGTGTAATGGATGTATTCATATATGTGTAAAATATTTTCTACTTTATTTGCATCTTTATTTGCATACAATTGCCTTCATACCTTCACAGTTATATTCATATGCTTTCTTTTCATCTTTATTTGATGCTATCCAGTGATGTAATAATGTGATAATGATATATATAGGGAGAGATTGTACTACGATGCATGTTTTAGTGCTAAGAAAGTCCGTTATCTTTTCATTATTTTGAAGTAATTAACCACAGTTTATATTTTGCTGTCAAATGCCATCAGGCTTTGTCCGGTAGTACTAAATTGTTTATGGTTGTATCATAGTGCCACACCATATTCCTATGTTGATGCATAAGTGGTAGGTGTATAGTTATATTTTCTAAATAAGTCAATCACACTTTATCAGTGGCGATGATATTTAGTGTTTTTTTATTAACCCAAATTCAACTTTTGTTGCTGATTTGTATCTCAACTAAACCTATCATTTTTGTTTCATTTATGGGCCTCTAGAAGCAAAACTATGGCAGGTCGGTAGCAATAAGTCTTTCTTGTTACATACCTCGTAAAGCACACCATTGATGAGAATGGTTTATTGTTTAAGACCTAACATTGGTGAATATATTATGCTTGGCATGAGAATGGTTTATTGTTCAAGACCTAACATTGGTGAATATATTATGCATCATGAGGAATGGTTTATTGTTTATTGATTTCTAATAATATCTCAGACTCTATTCCTCATGATGTTGGTAAATGTAGTTCTTTATTTCGACTCCAGCTTTATTCCTCATGAGATTGGTTACACATATCAAGGTTAGATTCATATATGATATCTTTTTTCCTATTCTCATTTTTTATATGAATTTGAATTTTTATAGTGCTACAAATCCTTTCTAAGTAAAGGTGTGTTGGCTTTCTCTCAATTGTTTGTTTGATGGTTATCTAAGTAAAGTTAGCTATAGTCTATTGAAAAATGCAGTTGTGGTATTATAATTGAAAAATTAATCCGCGTTAGTGTTAGAATATTGTCTTTTATTATTGAAAAATACAGTCCCGTTATTAGTTTTTGTCATGCTCTAACTTTAAGAAAATTTCATGCATAAATTTCTACAATTTGATTATGTGACTAATAAAGAAATCGTTGAAAAGAGTAACCTAATTGTTGTAAACAAGTAAAAAAAAATCATAAGAAAATGCAAAAATAACTTTAATTTTGGTTTGTTTATGATTGCATTATAGACTATATTAATTATA
>Ga0099826_10000442_pt1 | contig 19840 bp, 18 predicted proteins | sample Mtrugardesep15_FD_76830 | JGI IMG/M metagenome (GOLD analysis project Ga0099826, IMG submission 76830) | Root nodule microbial communities of legume samples collected from California, USA - M. trunc garden sep15 | ecosystem: Host-associated > Plants > Roots > Nodule | place: USA: California... | reverse complement strand
TTTATGGGATATCGAGCGTCAATGAGAACCAATTGGTTCGAAGATGATAGCAAGGCGATTAGCACTGTGTCTAAGTTTGATCCCAATCTGCGTGGAGCTATTGTTGAGAATTATACCTATCTGGGGAAAGTTAGTCCTTCAATGGCATTAAGCAGTGCTGCGCCAAACATACCTCGAGCAAGCCAAATTACGGTAGACAATACCAGAACGGCAACCGAGACCGTTTTGGCGACAAACAGTATTACGTTTAGTCCAGGTGCAGTTATCAAACCTGGAGCAGGCAATGCTTTTACGGCTAAAATCACTTCCGATTATGATGCGAACGGCTATACGGAAACAAATGCCATTCCGCCTTATGGGCTGATAAGCAAATCTCTCTCATTTTATGAATCCAGCCTGTCTGCTTCAAAAGTATTCAAGCTGCAAAATGTGCGATCCAACAATTATGATATTCTAAATGACAGCAGTGACGAAACCAATACTGTATATGATGACTTTAATAATCCTACAGAGTCTATAACTAAAATCAGATCCGGAGGAGTCAACCAGCAAGTCACTACGACTACAATTTCTTATGACCCGCTGATAAATGCTCCTTACATGGTGGGCAGGCCAAAAAGCAAGACCCAAAATGTGGCTGCTTCTGGCGATAGCATGAATTCTAAGGAAACTTATCAATACGGTTCGGGATCTGAAAGCAATTTATTGAAGATAATCCAAAAATGGGGCAGCAATACAAACGCTATAACAGAATCCAATACGTATGATGCTTTCGGAAACGTGACATTAAAAAAGATATCGGCATCTGGCCTCGCAGATAGGCAAACGAGTTTCACGTATGATCCTACAGGCATTCTGTTAAAGGAAAGCACTGGAATTGAGGGATTCAAAACAGCATTTGAGTATTATCCTAACGGAACCCTTAAATCGGAAAACAGGCAGACCGAGCTAGGCGTTTGGAACAATGCCCTGCTGACGGGGTATGACTATGATCCATGGTTCAGAAAAACTGTGGTTACCGATTATTTGGGCAAAACCCATACCTATGCCTACATACGGGAAAATGAAAAAGCCAAAATCACGCTTACCGGAAACACTGACGATACTTATAGCGAAGAGCTGTTTGACGAATTGGGAAGAAAAATACGCACTGGCATAAAAGGCGTGCATGGCATTATGTCTTATGTAGATTTCAAGTACGATATTTACGATCGCAATTTTAGTGTCAGCGAGCCTAATGCAGGGTCGCCATTATGGAATACCACTCTGTATGATGTTTACGGCCGTCCTGAAACCATTACAGACTATAAAGGCAAAGTATCCACAATAAAATATGATAAACGAGCGGCTACCGTAACGGATGGCAGCACCGGTCAGACTAAAACTGGAACTAAAAACGCCATGGGCAATCTGATTTCCATGGTTGAGAGCCCAATAGGGGGCGCCATTAATTACAGCTATTTTGCCAACGGAAATCTAAAGGAAACCAATTGCAATGGCAGCAAAATAACGATAGGTCAAGACGGTTGGGGACGCAGGACCAGCATGAGCGATCCGTCTGCCGGAACCTACGCATATGCTTATAATGAACTTGGAGAAAGCACAAAAGAAACCACTCCAAACGGTACAACGACCTATAAGCTGAATGACTGGGGCAAACTTGAAACCAAAACCATAGCGGGCATTAACAGTAGCAGCACAACCCAGTACACTTATGCTGCAGACAGCAGGCTGCTTTCAAAGACGGTTTATACTGATGGAGGAGATGCAGGAAAAACAATTATTACCGATTACACTTATGATTCCAAAAAACGATTGGAAACCGTTACCGAAACCACAGGCTATGGTGCTGTTTTTACAAAGAAAATGGAATATGATGCCTGGGGCAGGATTGAAAAAGAAACCAAAACGGCTTCTTTAAACGGAAAAACAAGTTCATATAGCACGCAAAATGAATACAAAAATGGTTTTGCATATAAAGTATATGAGCTAAAGGGCGGACAAAAAACCAAAACTCTTTGGGAAGCGACCGAGGTAAATGCCCAAGGGCAGACCACCAAGGCGTTGCTGGGCAATGGAATTGCCATTAGCAGGGATTTTGACAGCTATGGCTATATCACCAATGCAAAGCATACCTTAGGCACGTCTCTTGTCATGGAATTAGGCACCAGTTTTGATACTCAGCGCGGGAATCTCAAGTGGCGTAAAAACAGTCTTTTCGGAAATGTTACTGAAAATTTCGAATATGACAGCCAAGACCGCCTCATACAGTATCCTAATGCGCAGGGTGTGCAGGAAGATCAGGCCTATGAAGACGATGGACGGATTAAGTCAAACGGATTGGGAACTTATAATTATGGCAGCTCAGATAAAAAGCACCAGAATACCTCTATAACACTGACTGCTCAGGCCTCAACCGATTATCAGAACAGGCCCTTGCAGACAGTCAGCTATAACACTTTTAAGAGTCCTGTCGAAATAGTGGAAGATGGCAAAGATAAAATAAGCTTTGTTTATAATGCGGACAATAGCCGCAGCGTAATGTTTTATGGAGGCTTGGGGCTCAAAGAAACCCGAACCTACCGAAAGCATTATAGTTTTGAGGGCTCTATGGAGATCAAAGAAAACACGCAGACAGGAGCAATTGAGTTCGTAACTTATGTAGATGGTGACGGGTACTCGGCTCCAGCTGTTTATAAAAAAACATACAGCAGTGTGGGAGCTGTACAGGAACAAACTTTATATTTGCATAGAGATTATCAGGGAAGCATCTTGGCGATTACGAGTGAAACGGGAGCCGTATTGGAAAAAAGACAGTTTGACGCTTGGGGAGCTATTGTAAAAGTGCAGGATGGCGCTGGTAATGCATTAAACGGTCTTACAATTCTTGACAGGGGCTACACAGGTCATGAACACCTGCAGAGCGTAGGTCTGATTCACATGAACGGACGTCTGTACGATCCTAAGCTCCACCGTTTCCTGCAGCCGGATAATTACGTGCAGGACCCAGAAAATACCCAAAATTATAACCGATATGGCTATGTATTGAATAACCCTCTAAAGTATACAGATCCTACAGGGGAGTTTAAAATTAATTTTAATGATATAATTGCAGGAGTCGCGATAGTCGTTGGAGCAGTTTTGTCTGCTACAGGGGTAGGAACTGGAGTAGGAGCTGTATTAATTGGAGCTGGTGTGGCACATTTTGGCGTAGCATATGCTGAGTATAGTAAAACTGGAGACTGGAATGCCGCATCAAATAATGCCGGAATCAGTTTTAGCACAACTGTAAAAACAGATTGGGGGTATGGCGATTCTAAAGATAAACAATATGGAATTATCCAAAATGCAGCTGTGGTTAGTCCAGAAACTAGTAATTCGCTTTTAGGAATTACTGGAGCTTTACCTGTAGCAGGCGGGGCTTCCTGGGCGGAGGGGGCATTGTCTTGGATTGCGTTAGATGCATCCATTCCTGAACCATCAGACGCAGCCTGGCCTAAATGGGTTGCATATGGAATTGTTGGAACAGCGGCAGCGGCTTATCTTTATTCTGGAGATTATATTGAAAAAATGACACGAGAGATTGAGGGAATCAAAAAGCGAACAGCAGGCCCGCCTTCAATTGTATATGAACTAGTAGCAACAAAGGATGGTGATTATAAAAACTATAATACAGGAGGTCTGATAAATTTAAAAAAAGGTGATGTTTGGAAATATGGAATAACAAGTAAAGGTGGAGGTAGGTACCCTGATAAAAAAGTAAATCTAACAAGGGACCATTTAAAGATGAATCCTCTCCCACCTGGAGGAACTGAAATGGAAATGTTGATTCTAGAAAAGTACTATATTTACGGATATTTTTTGCTACATGGCGAAAGGCCACCCGGAAACGGAAGATTTAAATAATTATAATTAATATAATAATAGATGAAAATAGCATTGGCTCAATTTACTTCGGCAGATATTAGAAAGGAGACAGATTTTATAAGCGATTTTTCAAACGAAATGGAAGAATGGGCTGGAGAAAAAAATTATGGGAATGATTTAATCGAGCTTGTCATAGGGATTATTTGCGTTAACCCAAGTGTTGAAGATTTTTTTAAACCTGGAAAACCAAAATTCATCAAGCAAAAAAAGGGTGTAATAAGTGAGTTTACAAAGAATGAATATGACATTGAAAAATGTTTAACTTATGATATAAAACTAGATTTTGAAACATTTAGAAAATTTTCTGAAATCGAGGCTAAAAAACATTTATCATTAGAAATTTTGAAATCATTAGAAATCATAGAAACTATGAGAACTAAAATTAAAGATTTTGATTTGGCTACTTTTAAAAAAGATTTAGAATGTTATTTTAAGGAAAAAGACTACATATAGATATCAGCCAAAACAAATTACTTATTGGACATCCGGATCAAGCAATTAAAAGGATTATTTATCAGACTAGACTGTTTATTTTTGAAAGTATTTAAGCGTAGATCTTAAAAAAAAATCTGCAATAACGAACTGAACAAGATATAGTTTGTATATGTTAATATGATGTCGATGAAATTTGCTCTAAAAGGGATAGGTATTTTTTATCTATCCCTTTTTGTAGATGTAATTATAAATAGCTATTTAATTTGCAAGAATTTAATGGTTTGAGCATGCGATGAATGCATAAAGGAAGAGTATAATTTAATTTGGAAATAATATGTTTAGCTTATTTAAAAAAAAGGAGAGGATATTCTCGATAAAGGAAGAAGAAATATTGTTTTTTAAAAATGTGATAAGTATTTTGCCAAAAAAATATTTTTATCTGTATTCTCAAATAAATGAAGATTTTCTTTTAGGATTTCAAAAACATAGTCTAAATTACAAAGACAGTTATTTTATTGTTTATAATGCTAAACTTGAGAAATTGTATTTGAATAAAAAACTTCCTAATTTTTTTATTTTAAAAAATATTAAAGTTTGGAATATCAAAAAGAATGATTTTTGTACCATTAATTTAAATATATTAAGTGGAATTCTTGGAGGATTTAATTGTGAGAGCATTGATTTTTCAAGTTTTGATTTTAATAGAATTGACATTTCTGAAATTAATGAAAAACATTTTGAAAACAAAGATTTGGATACATTAATTAAAAATTTCAAAGATGATGAGAAAAACTTAGTCAAAGAAAACATTGGAAACACTTATCAAATAGATTTAAAAGAGGGTAAATTCTATTTTTTTGATGATTTGACTGATGGTGATGTCATTGCTTTAGATAATTTGTGGAATGTATATATTTTGACACATGATCCTTTTAAAGTTAAGAATATTTTTTCAAAAGCAGAATTTGTTGAAATGCTGAAAAATGGAAATTTCAAAGAAGAGGTCTTAAAGAAGTGTAATACTTTTTAGTATATCGCTGATATGGATGTGCTAACAGAAAGTGTAGACAAAGTTAAGGGTGCATTTTTGCACCCTTAACTATTTTAAATCCTGCTGCAGGGGGCTTATCTTTATTCTGGAGATTATATTGAAAAAATGACAAGAGAGATTGAGGGAATAAAAAGACGAACTTTGGGACCTTCTGGTTTTGTTTATGAGTTAGTAGCCACAAAAAATGGTCCTTATCCGAATTTGAATACAGGTGGTACAATTAATTTAAAAGTTGGGGATGTTTGGAAATATGGGCAAACAACAAAAGCTAACAGATATTCAGAAAAATCACTTAAAGCAAAAGGTTTGCAAATGAATCCTCTTCCTCCAGGTGGAAATCAAATGGAAATATTAATTCAAGAAAAATATTACATATATGGGTATTTCTTGTTACATGGAGAAAGACCTCCAGGAAATCCAATTTTTAGATAATAATTAATAATATAATATATGAAACTAGGTTTAGCTCAATATACTTCGGCAGAAATAAAAAAAGAAACTAGATTTTTAATCGATTTTTCAGATGGGATGGAAAAATCTTTCACAGAAAAAAGATATGGAAAAGATTTAATGGAAATTGTAATTGGAATTATATGTGTAAGTCCAATTTTTGAACAATTTTTTAAGCCCAAATTACCAAAATATACAAAAGATAAAAAATATGTAAAAAGTGAGGGGTTTGAATATGAAATTGAAAAATGTCTAGAGTATAGCATAAAGTTAGATTTTGAAACAATCAAAAATTTTTCAGAAATTGAAGCTAAAAAATATGTGTCATTAGAAATTTTGAAATCATTAGAAATAATAGAAACTTTGAGAACTAAAATTAAAGACTTTGATTTAGCAACTTTTAAAAAAGATTTGGAATGTTATTTTAGGGAAAAAGGCTATATATAAATATCAGCCCAAACAAATTATTTGTTAGACATCTGGAATCATACAAATCAGAGGATGCGTTTTCGGGGCTAGACTACTTTTACAGTATTTGAGATTAGATATTTAAAGAAATATTGTTTAATGGATTGGTATTTAGATAGTTTTTAGACAATAAAAGAGACGATCAACTGATTGTCTCTTCTGTTTTTATTATTAAAACGTGGATGCGCTCACGAAAATTGGAGACAAAGTTAAGAGGCCAAGCGCCACTTTTTTATATCCCCTTGTAAAGTCTTCTTTTCTTTTTTTGTTTAAATTGTTTCGAAACATAGTCATTTATCTTTTCCCCACGGAGCAGTATATCTGCAAGATTTTCTTTTACATACTCTTTTAATTTTAGATCTTGAAAGTTCTCTGAATTTGCTGAAATTGAATTTTGGTATTTCCTTTCAAGTGCAAGAATGTTCAAGGCACAGCTTTCCTGAATCCCTTTTGCACTGTATTCTTTTCCTAGACTGCTTCCGTTGAAAACGCATCTGGTTTTATGGTCAACGTATGTAATTCCGTAAAGCTGTCCCTCCCTGCTTTTTCTTAGTATCATGTTAATACTCTCACCTTCCAATATCTTGGATAATTTTTCAGGAGAAATTATGTGTTCGCGAAAGAAAGCCATTTTTAAGGCATTTTTCACATATTTTTTCCAAGGTTCTCTTTCTGCTTCATTAGTTTTAAACTTTTCTTCCAGAAATTTTAATGTAGGTCTGCTGTAGAAGTCGCTGGCTTTTATCGGCACGCCTATCGGTTTTGAATTCTGGTCAAGTATCTTATAAAGCAGTCCGTTGTTTTTAAATACTCTTGATTCCTCACTTCCTCTGTCAGCATGGACATTATAGAGGTTTAAAACCGCATTGAGTTCAGGCAGGCTTGAGTACTTGTAATCAAATAAAACCTTGTTTAAAACTGCATTGATCGCCTTTCTGGACTCTGCTTTTCCATACTGGACTCTGCCGACATTTATCGGATTTAACGAAAATTGTTCTTTCTGTTTTCTTCCTTCGGCTTTTACGAGCCCGAAAATTTCTTCAATTTCTTTTCGGGCAGGTTCTGATTTTCTGATTCCCAGTAAATGCAGGTCGATTCTTTTTCCGTCTCTCTGAATGTTATTTGTTACAATATGGCAGTGGGGATGACCTGCATCGTGATGCTGGTATACCAGATAAGGCTGTCTGCCGAATCCCAGTTTTTCCATATAGGTGTCTGCAATTTCAGCCAGTTTTTCTTTCGAATGATTCTCCGAGGGATCAAAGTTTAGCGAGATATGCACTGTATTCCGCTTCGCATTGGTATTGAGTTCTGCCAGTTTTAGAAAGCGATTTAATTTTGAAGTGGAACTCAGTTTTTCCAGTTCCAGCAGATAATTCACAGCACTGATACATTCAGCTTTTCCAATCTCAACTTTATTTTCGTTGTAATTCAGAATTCCTCTTATGGACGAGCTTATTTTTATCACTGCAACCATTTTTCCGCTATTTTCTGGGTGTGGCCTGAGACCTCTTCCATTTTGTCAAAAAGCCTTTTTCTCTGAATCTCGAACAGATAAAGATGTCCTTTGAAATCGGGAACTGTTTTGAGCATGTTTATCTTTCTGGCAATCTGATTGATATTATTGCCGATTGCCCGTAATTCGGAAGTAAGCACAGTTGTTTCTTCCATCAGTTCGTCTAAAGACTGATTTCTGTAGGTAGCTACAATTGGTTTGTTAAAGAAGTGGCTTCTGATGTGGTCGCTTAATTTTCGGCAGGTACTTGCTCTAAATCTTTTTTCCAGTTCGGCATACTCCAAAGGAGTGAATCGCAGTCCCACGATTCGTGTTCTGTTTGAATTTTCTCTTTTCATCATCTTTCATTTTCATTATTATCAAACTCTTTGCTTTTAAGTTTCTCCACCGCCGAGTTCCGAGGCAATGGGTGGCAAGATAGGCGGTTGTTAAACAACCGTTCATCTTGCTGATTGCAGGAACGTGGCAATCTTTGGAGATTTTTAAAAGCAGGCTTCTAATTTAAGGAAAATATTTATATGTATCATGTGTAAAATATGTGCATGATGGCTGTAGGCTGTTACAATGAATAAATGCTTAAAAAAAGAAAAAGGGAAAAAAGAAAGCAGTCTGAAATTGGACAGTCAGACAGTTGAAGTGCTATAAGCCCCGAAGGGCATTTTTTGAGAAACGAAGAAAAAATGTTATGCGCACTTCTCTGGCTGTGTCCTATAACTTGCTTTGCTTTTTTTTCTTAAATTTAATATAGTACCACTTGGAGTTATTGATCGGAAGATCTCGGTCTCTTAATCAGGAGTCAAGATTATTTAATAATTCCAGAAAGTTTTCAGGCGGAAATAATTGTAATTTTCCCTCTTCAAATTGATATGGTATTTTAGTGAAATTTTCATCTTTGTACCAGAACACATTATTACTTAGCGAACCAGGGCCTTCTGCATCCATATTATGAATAATGGGGAAAATGCTATTCATTGCTTTTACAATATCTAAATTTTCAATAGGATATATTAGTGCGGAATGCCTGTGCGGAATTCCGATTAATAAACCATAAGTACCGCTAAGTTCCCGCAGTTTATCTGCATAAAGTACAATGTTTGGTGTAAAAAAGTGATCTTAATTTGCAAACCATATATTGAATGTGCTAAAATTCTCTTTAGTGATTGTGATGGGGTATTTTTCTCTAATATTTTGTTTTCCTATTTCAAAAAGTTCATCAACACTTTTTTTCCATTTTTCTGATTGTTCACGTTTTATACTTGAAACACTATGGGGAAAATCAAATACAATAACACAGTAAATATCTCCTGTAAATTCTTTCGCAATTATATTTTCCTGACCAGCATAGCTAATATACTCCTTATTGTACAATCTAACACCGATATACTTTTTCACTTCTTCAAAGTTATCAGAGATTTTTTTGAACTCTAATTCAAATTTATTAGATTGGATTAATGTATTAAAATGTTCCGTGATGATCTCCTTATAATTTTTAGTTTCATCTTGTTTACAAATTTGAGCAACATTGCTTAATCCTAAATTATTTAGTCCAAATTCATTTTGTTCCACGTTTATAATTCCTTCAGAAATTTCAATTTGAATCTTTTTCTTTTTGAAATAATATTCAATTTCATATATAAATGTTGAATATTCTGATGTATTAAAGAAGCTGGCCCATTGTGGTAAATCTGTTTGGTTATTTTTTCTATTAAAAAATGAAAACATATCTTTTTAATTTAAGATTTTTTAGATTCTAAAAATACTATTTTAGTTGTTTCATAAATTAACTTTAGATCTTTTTACTTAAAAAAATAAAAACAAAATGAAATTTGAATTGTCAAATAGGGAACGAGAATATCTTGGGCTAGAAGAAATAAAACCTAATTGGGAAAAAGTAATTTTAAAAGGGGATACATATCGCGAACCAAGTATTTTATATTTTGAGGACAATATCATTAAAAGACATATTATATCAACTTCAAATCAGTATGTAGAAACTCAGTATAATGAAATAACCAAAAATAGAGAGATTTTAGTTCCGAAGACAGCTAAAGGGAAAGAACAGAAATTAACAGCATCTGTTTTGTCTACAAAAACTCCGATTGGTGTATATGTGTCTATAAATACTTTTGGAGATTTTTGGATTGGAAATCACAGTACTAAAACATCCTTTTTTTCTAGCAATTGGGAAGATAGAAAAAAAAAGAAAGAAAGTGAATTTAGTTATTGGGTTGAAAACTTTATAAATAATTCTGATGAGGATCATTTACAAGAGATCAGTAAATTCAAAAATGCTAAAAAACAAAATGTAAAATATAAATCAGGTGATTTTTTTGCTTACAAAATTGATAGAACAAATTATAGTTTTGGAAGAGTTCTACTAGATATTACTAAGCTTAGAAAAAATAATATCCTTGAAAAAAGTCATGGATTAAATCTATTAATGGGAACTCCTGTTTTAGTTAAGTTGTATCCATATATTTCAAAAAAGAAAAATATAGATATTGAAATTCTAGAAAACTTGCCAGCCTTGCCATCTGATTTTATGATGGACAATCATCTGCATTATGGAGAATATGAAATTATTGGTAATAAAAAGTTACAAGATAATGAGTTTGAATTTCCTATCTCTTATGGTAGAAGCATTAGTTATGGAAGTTCAAATGTTTTCCTCCAATGGGGATTTATTCATAAAGAACTCCCTTTGTCAAAATTCAATAAATATACACGCGGGGAGAATATTTTCTTGCCTGAAGACAGTACTTCAAGATTTATATCAAATCCTTACGGATATTATTCCTGCGGTTTCAGCACTCATTACTACAAAGCTGATATCATTGAAACGATAAAGAATAATAATGTTTTTGATTTCAATCGTGATCCATATTACAAAACTGAATTTGATTTAAGAAATCCAAAAAATGATAAGTTGAAATATGAAATTATGGCAGAGTTTGGTTTAAATGCAAAATTAAGTTATGAGGAAAACTGTAACATAGTTGGTATTGAATCGACTTCGAAAATATTAGAAAATATAAAATAAAGGATCTGAAAGAGCAAAGTAAAGTAGATTCTGCGTAACGATAAGTATTTTAATGTGCATATTATGTCCATGACAATGAGAGAAAATCCGGTTAACTTTGTAAAAATCTGAAAAATGAGTGAAGTAATGATAGGTAAATTTTACTTATGAACTTCAATGAATTAGGTTTTATATTTGTGTTATCCCCACCATATTTTGATCAGGATAAAATGAAAAAAGTGTTTTAACTTTATAGCGGATAGTGATTGTGGAATAAAAAAGACCAGTGCTGGTCTTTTTTTAATGAAGAGGAATTGTATAATGAAAAACAGAGCAACGGATGAGAGAAGAAGAATCACCCGAGGGAAAACTTTTGTAAATTTACAAATTGAAAAACAAGGGGTTAGATTCTGTGAAGGAGAAAATGGTATTTGTGATGCAGAAGAAAAAACTAAAACAAATGAAGGAAAATTAACAATTGAAGAATTAAGAAGATGCAGAGGTTTTGAAGAAATTTCAGAATCGGAGGGGAATGAGATAATCGAAAGCTTATTTCAATTAGCAGTGATGGTGTATAATTTTAAAATGTAAATTATGGGGATTGAAAGTTTTAAGAAATTTCAGAGAGAGAAATTAGCGCAAAAAGCTGAGGTAAAAGAAATCTGGGGCTATACAAGAGTAAGCTCAAAACTGCAGTTAGAAAACAACAGTCTTGAAGAACAGCGCATAGAAATAATACAGTTTGCTTCTAAGAACGGCTATACTCTCAAAAATATGCTTGGAGGTACTTATGAAAGTGCTTCTGGCGATTTTACCAGAAAAGAGTTTACAAGATTGCTGGATGAAGTCAAAAACGCAAAACAGAAACCTTTTGCAATCGCCATAAAATTTATCAGCAGGTTTTCCAGAACAGGAGGAAATGCCATTACCATCGTCCATGAGCTTGTGGATAAGCTCGGTGTGCATTTAATTGAAACTTCTTCTGGTCTGTGCACAAATGACGAGTACAGCAAACTTGATATTTACAGCAAACTTTTAGATGCCAGAAGGGAAAATATGGATAGACTTGAAAAGACAATTCCAGGCATGAAAGCACTGCTGAGATCAGGAAACTGGTTAGGCAAAGCACCCAGAGGCTATACAATGAGAGGGAAGAAGGTCGGGGATTATGCCCTAATGCAGGAGAAGCAGTCTATTACAATTAATTTAGAGGGAGAAATTTTAAAAAAGGCTTGGAAGTGGAAGCTTGCGGGTGAGAGGGATTTTGTAATCAGGGAGAAACTGGCAAAGCTGAATCTGGATATTACAAAACAGTCACTGGGCGCTATGTGGCGCAATCCTTTCTACTGCGGAATATCAGTGAATGCATTGCTTGAAGAGCCTGTAAAAGGAAACTGGACAGGTTTGGTCAGCGAGGAAGATTTCCTAAAGGTTGACAGAATGCTCTCTGAAAACAAAGTGCCAGTCAAAGAATATTCCAAAAGCAAGATCAATGAGTTCAGACCGCTGACAGGATTTTTAAGATGTGAATGCGGAAGCCTTCTGACAAGCTATGTTGTAAGAAAAAAGAATGCACACTACTATAAATGCCAGAAATGCAGAAATGCCAGTTTCAACGCATTGACCACACCATATTCAAAAGCGGAAGGCTTGAATGATTCTTTTGAAAAGCTATTATCAAGATACACGCTAAGTTCTCAATTTATAGAGCCTTTCAAACTTCAGCTGATCAAACTTTTTGATATCATGGAAAATGAGGGCAGGGAAGAAATGAAAAGTCTTCTTGTGAAGAAAAAAGATTTGGAAACCAAAATTGAAAATCTGGATAAACGCTATTTTGACAATCCGAATTTCGGGGATGAAAAATACAATAGATACTCACTTCAGTTTGATATGGAATTAAAAGAAGTTGAGCTTCAGATTACGGCAAACGGCAAAAAAATATCTAACCACGGCAGACATATCGATAAAGTAATAGAGAAAGTTACAAATATCAATAAATGCTGGAGAGAAGGGGATATTGACAGCAAGATAAGAATCCAGAATCTGGTATTTCCAGAAGGATTGTCAATTAGGTCTGAAAACAGGGAATATCTAACTGGAAGAGTAAACTCGATTTTTGGATTAGTCCAAACGTTTACAGGCATTGACAGAGGCAATAAAAAACAAAAAACCCATCAAAAATTTGATGGGTCATTCTCTGTAGCGGGAACAGGACTCGAACCTGTGACCTTCGGGTTATGAGCCCGACGAGCTGCCTACTGCTCTATCCCGCGATGTTTCGGGTGCAAAGATACACACTAAATACGGTTATGCAAATAATTTTTGTACTTTATTTTCTATAATTTCTAAAAGAGATGGCTTTTCTTAGACTTTATAATCCAATAATTCTTGGTAAACGTTTCCGTTTAAGCCTAGTAGCAAGCCAAATGCAGGTTCGGTTTTTATGCCGCTTTCTTTCAGTTTTATAATCTCTAATCTAAAGTTTTCGTCTCTAGAACGTAGAATTTGGTCTTCAATAAGCATGTGTCTGTAGCCATTTTGAAGTTCTGTAGGGATATTTTGCCCGAAGATTTCGATTTCAAAAGCTTCAATAAAGAAGTTTGCTACTATTGATTCTTGATTATCAATTACAATTTCTCGAATCGAAAAACGGTTTTCCTTTTCAAATAGATATTTAATTCTCGCAATAAAACCAGATTTATTTTTCCAATAGCAGACAATGTCCAAGTCGCTGTTTTCAATATCAATATTAATCGGGATCGTGCCAACCAAGATTGGATCAAATTCGGCAAGATTTTCCAAAATATGATGTTTGGTCAAAATATGAAATGCCGTTTGCTGTTTTGAATTTCCCGTTTTTAAATACGATATGTCTCTGAAATTAATCATTTATGATCTTATTTTTTTCTTCGTTGATTTCCTGCTCTAATCTTTTATTGATGTCAATTTTAGCATTCGTAAAAACAAAAATTGTAGCGCGGTATCCTCTAGCATATTGATTTGTAACTTCACCACCAATAACTGAAGATTCAAAATACGGACTTGTTTCTTTCATTTCTTTATCGTTTTCTTCAAAATCCTTAACGCGAATCAAGTTTTTGTATCTAATGCTGAGGTCAAACCAATTGAGATAATCAGCGTTGAAAGAAACAGCTTTTATTCCTTTTTTAGTATAATAATTAATTGCTCCGGCTTGTCCGTAATTATCGCAGATGACAATAGTTTCTTTTTGGTTGGGCAATAAGGCGTAGAGCGAATCTGTTTTTCTGGCTAATTCTTTCCAACCCAGCATATCGGCAAAATCTTGAGGCAAATGATGGTCTTTACCATCTTCCCAACGAAGCATTCCCATTTTTTTGTATTTCTCTGAATGCGCTACAATATATTCAGGACTTTTATTTGGAAAGGCAATATCATACATCGGAATAAAAAACAATATCGGAATCAAGATAAAAACAGGTTTCAGAAAACGTTTCCATCCGTTGTTTAAGATTTGGGATAAAAATACAGCTCCAAAAGCAATGTAAATTGGATATAATCCGATTGCGTAATACGCTTTTGCTTTGAAATAAATAAAAATTAATAGTGTGAAAACAAACGTCCCAAAAAAGAGCTGGTATTTTTTGAAAGGCTGATACAGTAAAACCGCATAAAGTCCAGCTAAAATCACCAATAAGCCACCAATAAAAAAGAGAATTTGTTCTTTTAGGAAATTGGCTCTATCGACATTCACCAATTGGGTTTCTGCCAATTCTTTCATGTGGTGCACAATCGGAAAATGATTGCTGTACTGCCAATAAAGATTTGGCAGAATTAATATTAAACCTAAAATCAAGGCAAAATAAAACTCTTTTTTTGCGAGTATTTTTCGCTGTTGTGAAAGTAAAATGGCTGGAACTAATCCGAGGAATAAAAACACAATATTGTACTTGTTCAAGAAGCCAAAGGCGAAAACGACGCCTCCTATAAAGAGCCATTTTGTATTTTCGGCAGTAATGTACTGTATTAAAACATAATAAAATGCAGTCCAGCATAAAACGTCAAAAGAGTTTGGCTGATACAGTGTATTTAAACGAAGCAAACACGAAAACAATACACATAAAGCACCAAGAATTAGAGCATAAAGATTACCTTTTAAAAGTTCTATTGTTTTCCAGACAATCAAAAGCGTCAAGGCGCCAAATAGGGCAGGGAAGAACTTTACCCAGAAAACCGAATTTCCAAGCAGCAGAATAAGATACGAAAACCAAGAAGTGACAGGTGGAACCGATAAATAGCCCCAAGCCAAATGATTTGCCTGATCGAGATGCAAATATTCATCACGCTGCAAATCGTATTCTGGACTAATTAAAACATATTGTAGAATGAATTTTAAAATAATAAACCCAATTAAAATAAATGTTTTTTTGTTCATGCAGATTTTGGTTATGTTGGTTTTGGCTTTTGTGTTGTAATTGGTTTCAAGTCAACACATAATTCTGTAGCTAAGATAGAACTTATTTTGATTTTTGAATAGTATGAATGTTTCTTGTTGGAACTGTGTAAAATACAGATTATTAGATATTTATGGTTTTGGAATGTCAATTGAATTTACATTTTTATTACCTTTAGTATCAAGCAAATAACTTTAAAAGAAAATACCATGAAAAAGAAATTATTTATTTTAGTTGTCTTTTTGGGGACAATTTCATTTGCAAATGCACAAAGTATAGGAGACGTAACAAAGGCGGCCAGTAAGGCGTCAACAACGGCTGTGCCCGCTTTTGATGTTGCTAGTATTGCTAATCAGGTTATGGGAGTTTTATCTCCAAAATTAAAATTAACCGATGCTCAAAAGCCGATTGTAAATTCCTTGGTAAATGAAACTTTAAATAAAAAGAAGAACATTTTGCCCACAATGGCCACCGACAAGGCAGGTTATACTTCTAAAATGACGACTACTAGAGAGTCTTTTATATCTAAAATGAAAAAAAATATCAGTCCAACACAATTTGATGCACTTACCGCTTTATTGCCAAAATCTGCTTCTGCAGTAACACCACTGGCAAAAATGTTGTATTAAAATAGTTTAAAATAAAAAAAGCAAAATAGAATTCTATTTTGCTTTTTTTATTCCAATTTTTCATGAATTTATTCCTCGACAGTCTCAAATTCCATGTGGTCAATTATTTCTGCTTCTGGCTTTTCTGGTTTAGAAGCTTTTAAGGCATTAAATCTTTCCAACATTTCTGTTTCGCCTTCTTCACCGCTGAAATAAGGGAAAACATCCATAATTGCTGTTTCCGAAATAGCCGGAATAGAATATTCGCCCATTGTATTTTTCATTATGTGAAGTGTATTGTCATAAGCTTCGCGAACATCATTGGCCTGAACCAGCATATACATACTAGTTTTTCTTTCTTTACCGCTTTCTTCATCATAAGCGATTAAAGTGATTTTAGATTTAAACCATCTGTCTGCATTTTCAAAAGGATGAATTTCGGCATAATTTGCCACTTTGATAGCCGTGATTTTAAATTCTTCACTGGTATAAGCGGCCATTTCCTCAGTCATTCTTTTTTCAGCTTCTGTATAAGACAAAGCATCCACCAAGTAAGGCTCGGTTAAAACTTTTTGTCCTCCAGTTTCATCTGTTTTTCTATATTTTACTTTGCATTCGTACCAAACTGCGCTCATCTCTATTTAAATTTTAAGGATGCCAAAGATAAATTTTACAGCAGAAATAATAGTTAAATCTTTAAATAGATATTCACAATTTTAGATGATTTTAGCTAATGTTTTGAGAGTCTGAAAGTTGTATGTTTTACAGATAGCTTAGCTTCACTTAGTATGTCTTTTGTGTAAAATACTGTAAAACAATTAGTTGTTTTTTTAAGTGAGAGGCGTTAGAAAAAATATGAATTTTCTTAAATCCAAAAAATCAATTTGTACGTAAGTATCAATAACAATGGCTGGGAGTGGGGCAAATTCAAATGGTAATGGTTTTTGGAGCATATTGAATAGTATTACATTTCCAGCTATTGTTTTTATAAATGTTAAAAAAGAAGGATTGGGAAAATTAGACGTACAAAAGTTAAAAGAGACTTTAAAATATCTGGAAAGTAAACAGCGAGAATTAAAAAGACAAAATCAAAATGATACTAGAAGCCTGGAATCGATGATTAAATATTTAAAAAAAGATATGATGGAACAGCACGCTTTAGCTGATCATCATCAGTTGATTAAACAGGAAATCAAAGACACCGAAACTTTTATCGAAAACGTCAAAAATATCATCAAAATCAATTCATAAAACAGTTTAGTATTATAGAATTTACTTTTTACTCCAACTTGAATTTTTCGTTTCTGCAATCCAAAATCAATTTGTGATTCAGAAAAAGTTTGTTGCCAATCATTCCCTGCATCCCCGAGCGTTTCATTAAGAATTTTTGAAGGCTTGACGTGCCTTCAATGTAAGTCACTTCAGATAAATTCAATGTTGTATTTTTAAATTGTATTTTCTTTTTCGCGGAAGCGGAATAAACGCTCAGAGTGTTTCCCCATGAATTTCCTTTTTCGGTTTTTATCGCACTGTTTTTATTGCGGTATTGTTGCCAGATTTCTTTTGTTGTAATGAGTTCGTAACCGCTCGTTCCGGTATCGTACAGTAGTTTTAGGTTCTCATTTTCGATAACTGAAGGAATAAGAATTTTACGTTTTTTGAACTCAAAATCGGTAAAAGTATCTTCTTTAATTTTTTCAATAAACGAACATTGGTTGTTTTTGAAATCTAAAATGGTAATTCGCTTTTCTAATAAATCGGTTCCGATTGTACCAATTATATTTTCGGCATCTGGATTATCGAAACTGATTTTTTCGCCATAATCTAAAACTTCAAAATCACTTGAAGCCACATTCATTTTTCCGATTCTAAAAGCACTAGAAATCGAGGAGTTTTCATTATCGATTTTTAACTGATTTTGAAATTTTTCCGCAATTGATTCTAATGATTTTTTGTAGAAAACAGTAACAGCAGAACCTGAGTCAAACTGCATATAGAATGTTCTATCAATGCCTTTTATTTTTATGGGTAAAAGTAAAGCTGAATGGGAGTTTTCGTTGCTAGAAATCCATTTTATCGGAATATTTTCGGCAATTCCTGAAATCTTCAAATAGTTTTCTGGTGGAGTGAATTTCTTTTGAAAATAAAAATATCCTCCCACCAAGAATAAAACGATAATAACTAAAAATACGGTTGCAATTTTCTTAAACAATTTCATGGTCTGTTTTTTTCTGCAAGATTCGGATTTCGTTTCCGATTTTTGTGCAAAAACAATACGACAGTTTTACGTCATTTTCATGACTTGTGTTATAAGAAGTTGTTTTTCAGTTTTATAGCAAGATCTTGTTTTTTATTTAAACTGATTCCGTTTAGAATAACGATAATGAGTTTTAAGCTTAAAATTGCAATTAAAGGAATAATGAAAAGCGGAAATTTTACAGGAAATGAATTTTGGATGAAAGGACATGCAATCATTAAAACTGAAAGGATAAGACTTAAAATAATTTGAATGCTTACAATTTGTTTTCCTAATTCTTTATTTTTTGGATCTTGCGTTTTGTAAGTTAACACTAAAGGAAAAATAATGCTCCCAAACGGAATAATAAGTCCTGATAAAACAGAGAGATTAATGAGTTTGGCTCTTTCTATCGGAATATTTTCATTTTTTAAAATGAGGTTTTCGGGATTAGTTTCCAGAGCTTCGGCAATGGTTTTTAAGGTAAAGCCTTTGAGAATACTTCCCGCTTCGATTCGTTGAATGGTTCGCAATGAAAGACCCGATTTTTCGGCAAGTTCATTTTGAGTCATATTCTGTTCTTCTCTCAAAAATTTAACTTTATTTTTCATTGGTTTTAAGCTACTGATGTAGAGACGAAATTAAGAAAAAACTTTTGATGAAACTGGCATAAAAAAGACTTGGATTATTAGACCAATTCAAAGTTTTAATAAAAAATTAAGTTTTTTTCTTTAACAAAAATTATTAACTTGTTGTGTAATAAAAGATTCCTTAAATGTTATTGTTATAAAATTTTCCAGTTATGCGAGTATCCGTTGTCCGAAAAAATATAAAACTATTACCAGATTCAAAAAGAGTTGTTGCCCGATATTTTATGAATGGGCAAGAAAGAACCCAGCAAATGGTACTTCGGATAATGATGCTTGACGAGAAACAGGTGTTGCAGACTTTAGAGCAGACGCTTCGTGAATTTGCGAGAAGACACCGAAATATTTCGGCAGTTTTTTTTAGACACTGTGAAAGAATTCGTCCTATAATAGAAGGCATGCAGATTGATTACGAAGCCATGTCTCTAGACCGTAAAATGCTTATTGGATCTTATTGTACGATGGAGTACGCCATAGAATCGGCGGCGATTTTTAATCCGTCAATTGTAGAAGATTTTGATCAGACCGGATTGGAGGCAGGAGAAAAACGCGTTGTAATTTCTTTTCGAGCAACGGGTGAAGGTCATATTTCGTCAATTGTTTTTAGAAGAGCCATTTTAGACCGAGATAACAATCTGCATATCATGAAAATAGGGAATCATATTGATAAGGCGGAAATCGAACATAAAACCTTATTTAATAAAGAACGATTCCTTAGTAAGCTGTACGAAATGCACACGGCAGACAAATATATTGCTCAGATTATGCAGGATCTTCCAGATGAGTTTGAATTTGCGGTTCTTAAAAATTTGCTGATTGAGTCTTTAAAAGATCCTTTAATTCGCGAAGAAAGAAAAGTAGCACTGGAAGAAATACTGTGGTTGGCTAATTCTTTTTACGATTTGCAGTTCAAACATGATTCGGATATTACAGAACGTGTCATTTTTCCGATTTCTGATTCGGAGAGCCGTGGAATAGAAGATGCTCGTTTTGTACGTTTTACAGATGATAACGGTTCTTCGCGTGTTATGGCAACGTATACGGCTT